>Ga0181538_10000109_pt1 | contig 83863 bp, 68 predicted proteins | sample PEATcosm2014_Bin_40_FD_119773 | JGI IMG/M metagenome (GOLD analysis project Ga0181538, IMG submission 119773) | Peatland microbial communities from MTU Mesocosm Facility, Houghton, MI, USA - PEATcosm2014_Bin23_30_metaG | ecosystem: Environmental > Terrestrial > Soil > Wetlands > Peat | place... | reverse complement strand
CGCTGCTCGGAGGCCCTCTGGCATTAGCCACTAACGTTGAGTGGAAGACGGTCGCCGGATTCCAAAAACTTTCTAAAAAAAACGCTTGACGGATTAACTCAGAAGACTCTGGGCCCGGCTCTTTAGTCGTGCCTTAAGGTATAGAGGTTGATGAGCCGCGACCGCGAGGGAGCGGTGCTGTTGCGCTCCTACAGCTCCTTCATCAACTGCTGCGCCGCGATGAGGACCGGATCCCACACTGTCGAGTAAGGCGGGGAATAAGCCAGATCGAGCTGTTCGAATTGCTCCAACCGCATGCCGGCTTGCAATGCGCTGGCGATCACGTTGATCCGCCCCGTGGCGCCATCCTCACCGATGACCGATCCGCCCAGCAGTCGGCGCGTCCCCCGGTCGGCGACTAACTCGACCCAGGTGTTCGACCCGCCAAAATATCCCGGCTGGGACTTGGCTTCGATTTGCACCACAACCGGCGCGAATCCTTCGGCGCGCGCCTGCCTGGCATCCAGCCCGGTGGTCGCGAATGCCCAATCGAAGACCCTTACGATCGAGGTACCCACGATTCCGGCGAAGCGCTCGCGGCCGCCGGCGGCATTGGCTCCCGCCACGCGGCCGGTCTTGTTCGCCGTGGTGCCCAGCGGAATCCAGGTCGGGCGGCCGCTGACCAGGTGGCCGACTTCGGCGCAATCGCCCGCAGCATAAACGCCGCGCAGGTTCGTCTCCATGCGATCGTCGGTGCGAATCGCTCCGGTCCGGCCGATTTCGATGCCGGCTTCGGCGGCCAACTCCACGTTCGGTTTGAACCCCGCGCCGAGCACCACTACGTCGGCGGGAAAGTCTAACGCCCGGACGTCCACTCCGCAACGCAATTCCACGCTGTACCGGTCGAGTTGCCGGCGTACCAGGCCGGTCCACCAGCTATCGTCGCGCAAAAGCAGTTGCTCGGAGCGTTCCATCACGGTGACGCGCAGGCCGTTGCGGCGGAGAGCGTCGGCGGCTTCGAGGCCGATATAGCCGGCGCCCACAACCACCCCGTGCCGCGGCCGTCTATCGCGGAGAAAATCGCGCAGGCGCGCGGCATCGTCCAGCGTGTGCAGGGTGAAGACGTGCGGCGGCAACTGGCCCACGCCACAGGTATCGCAGCGCGCTCCGGTAGCGATCACGAGATGTTCGTAAGGCACGCGCTCGCCCGATTCCAGTGTGACTTCGCGCCGCGGATGGGAAATGGCCACCACGCGCGCGCCGGTTCGCACGTCGATCTTGCGCTCCTTGCGGAAGTATTCCGGCGTGTATACGATGAGCTCTGAAGGTTGGCGCACGCGACCCTCGACCAAGTAGGGCAGGCCGCAGGCGCCATACGAGATTACCGGCCCCTTTTCGAGGACCACGATTTCCAAGTCCGGCGAGATGCGCCGCGCGCGCGCGGCGGCGCTCAGGCCGGCGGCCACGCCGCCAACTACCACCAGGGCCACGAGTGCCGTTCCAACTTTTCCAGGCTAACAGACGTGCGCCACTCGCCCAGCCACTGCCGCAGATAATACGTGTAATACATAGGTGAATTAAGTTGGAACGGCACGAGGGCTAGCCTTCTTTTTTCATTTTCTGGACGAAGTCCAGAATATCGAATTGCTTGATCTGCCGGTCGGGGAAGAAGCTGCTTACGGCGTCGGTTTCGTCGTTGAAAATCTCGAACACGGTAGCCAGTTTCGTCATCACCAACAGCTCGATATTCCGCCGATTCAGATTCAGCAGCTTCACCGTTCCACCGGCTTTTCGCATGGTGGTGGAGCACATCACTACCGCGCCAAGGCCCGTGGAATCGATGAAATCCACTTGTGCCAGGTTCAGCACCGACTGCCGGATGCCGTCGGCAACTGCCGCCGCGACGGCTTCCCGCAAAGCGGTGGCCTCGGGACCCACCGTGATGCGGCCCTTCATGTCGAGGATGGTGACACCCTCGCGTTCCTTGCGATGAATTTCGAGAGGCATGATTACTAAACGGATCTCAGACGGGCATCTTAATACCGATGCTCGCCTCCACTGTTTCGATCGGCACCATTTCGATAGCGTCCCAGGGACAGCCGTCGAGGAAAGCGCCATCCGGGCCTTTACTGGTGCATTTCTTGCACCCGATGCAGAGAACCGGATCGACCTCGATGTGGCCGAACGGCGGATGGTCCTCATCCGGAACCCAATACATGCAGTCGGCCACCGGGCAATACGGCACGCAGGCCGGCGAACCGGCGCAACCGGTGCAGCATTCGGTAATTATCGCAAGTTCTTTGGGCCGCTTTTTGCGCGGGGTCGCGATTCCCTCGGATTTGGGCTCCATCTTCACGACGGCCGTGGACATGGAGAAAGTATATCATTGATGGAACCGTGAGCATCCAGTCCACCTCCACCGCCGCCAGCGAGGAGTCGCGGCTTCGCAAACAGCTCGGGTTGCGGGACCTGATCCTGGCGCAGGTCCTGTGCGTGGTGGGGTCGAGCTGGGTAGGCGTGGCGGCGAAATTAGGCCGCGCCCACGTGGTTTTCTGGGTGATTTCGATGCTGTTGTTTTACCTTCCGCTGGCCGCCGTGGTGATCTACCTGAATCGCCTCTTGCCGCTCGAAGGCGGGCTGTACCAATGGGCCAAGGCCGGTTTCGGCGAGATGGCTGGATTTCTGACGGCTTGGAATCTGTGGGTCTATGCGGTGATTGTGGTCGGCGCCATCGTGTTCGTGGTGCCTACCGATCTCGGATACATGCTCGGGCCTTCGGCGGCATGGCTGGCGTCGAGCAAGCTTGCCACCCTGGCGCTCACCGGCAGCGTGGTGGCGGCGATTACCCTTGTCGCGATCCACGGACTCGATATCGGCAAGTGGCTGCACAACGCCGGCAGCATCCTGATCCTGCTGGCGTATGCCATCCTCCTGCCGCTGCCGCTCTGGGCGCTGTGGCACGGCACGCTGCACCATTACGAGCCGATCCCGTTGGAACTCCCGAAACTCGACTGGTTCAGCCTGGCGGTGTTCGGCCAGATGACCGTGGGCGCGCTCAGTGGGTTTGAGTACGTAGCGATTCTGGCCGGGGAGACCCGAAGCGCCGCGCGCACCATCGGACAATCGGTGCTGTTTTCGGCGCCGGTAATCTGTCTGATGTTCATTCTGGGAACCAGTTCGGTGCTGGCGTTCGTGGGCAATCAGCCGATTAACGTAATCGGTCCTATCCCGCAGACCTTCCGCCTGGCGCTGGGAAACACCGGCGCCGCGTCGTACGTCGCGCCCTTCGCGATCTTCATGCTCATTGCGCGCGCCATCGCGTCATCCAGCCTGATTTTCACGGGTTTGACCCGGCTGCCCATGACGGCCTCGTGGGACCACGTGGTGCCCGAATGGTTTTCGCGGCTCGACCAGCGCCGGCGTACGCCGGTAAATTCCATTCTCTTCGTCGCGGCGGTGGTGATGGTTCTCATCCTGCTCGCCATGCTGGGCGTACACGAGCAGGAAGCCAACCAATTACTCAGCAATGCGTCGGTGGTGCATTACGCGCTGGCGTATATGGCACTCTTTGCCCTGCCGCTGATTGGCGCATTGCGCCGGAGCGTGCCCGCGTGGTTAAGAGTGCTCGCCGCCGCGGGGCTCTTCGCCAGCGCGATATCACTCGTGATCGCAGTGTATCCAATCGTAGATGTCGTAAGCAAAACATCGTATGCCACTAAGATTGTCAGTGTGGTAGTGCTTACGAATGCCGGCGGGGTGCTGATCTATCGCGCCGGCGAGCGCAAGCGGGCGCGGATTTAACCTTACTAAGTTTTAACTTTTGGAATCCATAGCTGCGCTCTGCAGATTTTCATATTTGACCTGCCGACTAATGTGCGGTTTCATCCAGCAAGGGCTCTATCACTCATTGCGCCATAACTCAAATTAGTTATCTGATGGTACCCGTTTATCCGAAAGTAACATCTGGCTAACGAATTGCTAATTCCGACGTAAAGGTTAGCGACCCAAACCTAAAAAGATAAACGATCCATGGCACGATGCTTCATTCCCTCCTTCTCGTCTTCTGTTTAAGCGCGGCGTGCGTCACGATTGGTTCGCCACAATCCATCACGTCCGGCGAAATCACGGAGCGGTGCCTTTTTTCAGAGGGCCAGTCGCGGTACTGTATGAATTCATGCCGCGACAACTCGTTGAATGCGTTCCTAATTTTTCCGAAGGGCGCGACAGCGCCAAGATGGACGCCATCGTCCAGGCTATCCTGAGCGTTCCCGAGGTCGTCCTGCTCGACCGTGAATCCGATGTCGACCACAATCGGTGCGTCATCACCTTCGTCGGACCTCCCGCCGCCGCCGCCGATGCCGCCCTGCGCGGCGTGGCGAAAGCCGTGGAACTCATCGATCTCACCAGGCACCAGGGTGCCCATCCCCGCATCGGCGCGGCCGATGTCGTCCCTTTCATCCCCATCGAAGGCGTCACCCTCGAGGAGTGTGTCCGCCTCGCCGAGCGCGTCGCCGGTGAAATCTGGAGCCAACTGCGCGTTCCCGTGTACCTCTACGAATCGGCCGCCAAAAGGCCCGACCGCGTCAACCTCGAGAACATCCGCCGCGGGCAATTCGAAGCGCTGGTGGGCGATATGGGCCCGTTACCGGATCGCAATCCCGATGTCGGCGACCCGGTCTGCCACCCGACTGCCGGTGCGACGGTGGTGGGCGCGCGCAAATTCCTCATCGCCTACAACGTGAACCTCGGCACGCCCGATCTCTCCATCGCGAAGAAGATCGCTAAGACGATTCGCTTCTCCACGGGCGGATTCCGGTTCGTGAAGTCGATGGGGGTGATGCTCGCGGCGCGCAATCAGGCGCAGGTGTCGATCAATCTCACGGATTTCGAGCAGACGCCGATGCACCTGGTGTTCGAAACCGTGCGCCGCGAAGCCGAGCGCTACGGCGTTCCCGTCGTCGGCAGCGAAATCGTCGGGCTCATTCCGAAGAAGGCCATCGAAATGTCGGCGGAGTATTTCCTGCGGTACGAGAATTTCCGGCCCGAACTGGTGCTGGAGAATCGCATCGCCGAAGCTGTCGGTTCGCGCAGCGGATTGCCGGAATTTCTGGACGCTCTCGCCGCGCCCACCGCGACTCCCGGAGGGGGCAGCGCCAGCGCAGCCGCCGCAGCCATGGCCGCTGGGCTCGGCGCCATGGTCACCCGCCTCGCCAAGCAGGACCCCGAACCCTTCGAACAGGACCGCCGCTATTTCACCGAAGCCGTTGACCGCGACGCTGAGGCGTTCCAACGCGTGATGGCGGCCTATAAACGCCCCAAGGACGAACGCGCGCCGTACGTGGAGGAAGCGCTGCACGGCGCGACGCTCGTACCGCTCGAAGCTCTGGAGCGCGCGCATGCGCTCGAGTCCCGTCTGAAGGCCCTCGCGATTCCGGCGCGCTACGGGTCGGACCTGGCGGTCGCAAAGGCGCTGGTGGCCGCGGCAAAGACGGGGGTGCTGGAGAACGTCAACATCAATCTCGATTCCATTACGGACCAACCGTTCAAGGCGTCCGTGCGGGCGCGCGTGGCGGCGCTCGGCGTATCATGAGATCTAGTGGACCGTCGGGATTTTCAGAACTTATCCAGAATCCGGCTCAGGGAAGCACGCGCCCTCCTGAGGGTGGGTATGTCCGATGGGGCATACTACCTGACCGGCTATGCAGTTGAATGTGCTTTAAAGGCCTGCATCGCCGAGGCAACTCAGCGCCATGAGTTCCCAGATATGGAAAGGGTCAAGTCGAGCTATAGTCATAAGCTTGAAAACTTGGTGAAGGTTGCCGGTCTGGAGCGCCAACTTGCAGAACTCCGCAACGCCAGCCCGGAATTTCGTCAGAACTGGGAAACCGTCCGAACCTGGACGGAACAAAGCCGATATGGACGGCATCAACCCGGGGACGCCGAGAGTCTGCTTGCCTCGGCGATCGACCGACGCCATGGAGTAGTTCAGTGGATAAGAACATATTGGTAAAATCCGACATCCAAATGGGCGCCGAAGTTCTCGATGCGCTCGACCGGGCGAAGATAAAAGTAAGCGTCGCGCTCACTGCCCGCCTGGCTGAGTACGGGGATTGGCGGCTGGTGCTTGCCGGACGCCGATTCGATGCCGTCGGGGCTAGAGAAGGGGTTGGGCTGGTGTTCGAGACCGCTCTGGCGGCCGGAATCAAACTCGACGACATTCCGCCGCTTCTCATCTATCGCATGAAGGACCCATTCGTCCGCGAACTACGAAGGCTCTTCGCCAAGACGAAGAATGTCGAAGGAATGCGACTCGGGGGCCAACTGTTCGGCGCCCACTTCATCGAAGACGCCTACGTCTACCGCATTCGCTAAACCTCCGATGACCAATACCGCGGTTCTCCTCATCAATTGCCCCGACCGCAAGGGGCTGGTGGCCGGCGTCTCCGGCCTCCTCTATCGTTTCGGCGCCAATATCACGCACGCCGATCAGCACCAGGACAGCGAGGCGGGCCTCTTCTTCATGCGCGTGGAATGGATGCTCGATGGGTTCGATCTCGCCGCGTTCCGAGTGGAGTTCCAGCCGCTCGCCGGCGAATTGCAGATGCAGTGGCAGCTCAAAGTGATGTCGGAAGTGCCGCGGGTGGCCATTTTCGTGTCGCAGCAGCTTCACTGCCTGGTGGATATTCTGCACCGCCGGCAGACCGGCGAGCTCCCGTGCTCGATTCCGCTCGTGATCAGCAATCACCGCGCGGCCGAATCGCACGCGAATTTCCACGGCATCGCGTTCCACCATATTCCGGTGACGCCCGAGAATAAGCTGGAGGCGGAACGGGAACAGTTGGCGCTGCTGGAATCGGCCGGCGTCGACCTGGTGGTGCTGGCGCGCTACATGCAGATTTTATCGCCTGAATTCGTGGCCCAATACCCGAACCGCATCATCAACGTGCACCACTCCTTCCTGCCCGCTTTCATGGGCGCGCGTCCGTACCATGCCGCCTTCCGGCGAGGAGTGAAGCTGATCGGCGCCACCAGCCACTACGTCACCCCCGCGCTCGACGACGGCCCCATCATCGAGCAGGACGTGCTCCGCGTCTCGCATCGCGATCAGGTGGATTCCCTGATCGAAAAGGGCCGGGACATCGAGCGGTCGGTACTCTCTCGCGCCGTGAAATGGCACCTGGAGCACCGGATTCTCAATTACGGCAACAAAACCGTGATTTTCGATTAGCAGGCTGCTGAAAAAGGCACATGGGCCGCAAATAAACGCAGATGAACGCGGATAAGTTTCTTGTTTTCAATCGGCGTTTATCGGCGTTCATCGGCGGCTGGGTCATTTCCAGTGTTTTTCAGCGTCCTGCTAGGCAAAGCACCGCTTCCTGGCGGTCGCGGCCCATTCACCACGCTCAAATACACCCCTGCAGAGCCGCGACCGCGAGGGAGCGGTGCTTTTTGTGAGCAGTAGCCACGTTGTAAATTTCCGCCAGGCGCAATCCGTTCCCGTCCCCCGCTCGTACAGCTCAGGTGAGGGAACGAAATGAGCTTCATTCGCACCAGCCTGGCGCTCGCCGTCCTGCCCATTGCCGCTCTGGCCCACCCGATGGGCAATTTCAGCGTGAATCACTATTCTCGCCTCGATTTCCGGCAATCGGGAGTTGAGCTCACCTACGTTCTCGACCTCGCGGAGATCCCCACGTTTCAATTGCAGGGCGCGCCCGAGAAGCTCGCGAGCGAGTGGGTCTCCAGGCTGGCGCTCACGGAGAATGGCCTGCCTGTGGCGTGGCATATCCGTTCCGTCAGCGCGAAGAAATCCGATGGCGCGGGCGGAATGCCGACTCTGCGGGTGGTAATCGTGGCTGACGCGGCCCTCGCCGCCGGCAAGGTCGAATATCGCGACGGGAATTTTCCGGGGCGCGCCGGATGGAAGGAAATCGTCGTCGATCACGAACCGGACGCCGTGATCCATAGCTCGACCCAGGACGCCGCCGACATCAGCAAGGCGCTGACGGTGTACCCCACAGCTCCCTCGGTGACGCCGCCGCAGAATCTCGCCGCCGTCGTCGAGTGGTCGGCCGCGGCCGCTGCGCCCATGACAGCCACGGCGGCTCCGGCCGCGCCCGTTACCTCCTTTTCCGCACAACAGCCAAGCGCGCCCGGCAGCGTGGTGCGCGGCGATTTCCTTTCGCGCATGCTCGAACGCAAGAGTCTCGGCTGGCGGCTGGTGCTCCTCTCGGTCGCGGCGGCGTTCGGCCTCGGGTGCCTGCACGCCCTGTCGCCGGGGCACGGAAAAACCATCGTCGCGGCGTACCTGGTGGGTTCGCGCGGCACTCTGAAGCATGCCGGCCTGCTGGGCCTGGTGGTCACCTTCACCCACACCTTCACCGTGTTCCTGCTCGGCCTCGGCGTGCTGTTTTTCCAGCAGTATGTAGTGCCCGAGAAAGTCATCCCCACGTTGGGCGCATTGTCGGGGATGTCGATCGTCGCGGTCGGAGTCTCGCTTTTGTACCGCCGGACGCAATCGCTCCTCGCCGTCGGCCGCCGGCGCCATCATCAGCACCGCATGCCTGAAGGTGAGATCACACCGGCGAGCCTCATCGCTCTGGGTGTCGGCGGCGGACTCGTGCCGTGCCCCTCGGCCCTCATCCTGATGCTCAGCGCGATCGCGCTCGGCCGTCCCGCATTCGGTCTGGTGCTGCTCATCGGATTCAGTTCTGGCCTCGCCCTGGTGCTGATGTCGATCGGCGCCATGGCGCTGTACGCCCGCCACCTGCTGCCCGATAGCCAAACGGTCGGCAAACATCCGGCGTTCCGCCTGATTCCGGTGTTTTCGTCTGTGGTGGTGATCGTGCTGGGCCTGGCCATCACCGCCGCGTCCGCCGGCTGGATTCAGCCCATGCGTTTTATTTCGTAAACGGAGCCAATCATGATCAAGCCAATCTCCTTGCGTACGATTTCCCTGGCGTGCCTGCTCGCCACGCCGCTCTTCTGCCAGACCGACGAGAGCGCTTCCGCGCGATTCCGCGATGTGAAGAACGCCCGCCTCACTTCGAACGAGCGGATCGCGGCCTACGAAAAGCTCCTGCAGAAATCGCCGTCCGATCCCAAAATCCAGGTGGGGCTGGCGGAGGCGTTCATTCAGAAACTGCGCGAAACCACCGATTTCGCCTACCTGAATCGCGCCTCCGCCCTGGTGGACAAGATGCTCGCGGCCGACCCGAAAAGCTACGACGCCGTCCGCCTGCGCATCGAAATCGAAACTCATCGCCATAATTTCCCGAAGGCGGCCGAACTGGCGCAGGAACTGGTCGAACGCAACCCCAGCGACACCGGCATGCTCGGCATGCTGGGCGATTCGCTCATGGAAGAGGGCGAATACGACGCGGCGGATAAAGCTTATCGCCACATGCTGGAACTCTCGCCTAATCTCACCAGCTACAATCGTGTGGCTTATCACGATTTCGTCACCGGCAACAGCGGTAAGGCGCTGGCGTGGATGAATCTCGCCGTCCAGGCGGGAAGCCCGATCCCGGAAAATCTGGCCTGGTGCCTGGTGGAATTCGGCGACATGCTTTTTAAGGCGGGGTACGCCAAAGAAGCGCACACCATCTACGACCGCGCGCTCGAAACTCTGCCGGGCTACCATCGCGCCTACGCCGCGCTGGGCCGATTCTACGCGGCTTCCGGCGAATATCAACGCGCCGCCGAGAATTTCCAGAAAGCGCAGGACATAATTCCGCTGCCCGAGTACGCCGCGGCGCTGGAAGTGCTCGATGGCAAGCTCGGCAAGACCGCCGAAGCAGCCAGGCAGCGCGAACTGCTCGACGTGATCGATAAGCTCGGCGCGGTCAACGGGGAAAAGGGCAATCGCGCGCTCGCCCTGGTCTTCGCCGACGAGAATCGCCACTTGGATCGTGCGCTCCAACTCGCGCAGGGCGAACTCGCGACCCGTAGGGATGTGTACACCTATGACGCGCTCGGTTGGGTGCTTTATCGCGCCGGCCGCCAGAGCGAGGCCGAAGATGCCAGCGCGAAAGCCATGGTCATGAGCACGCCGGAACCCATGTTTTATTACCATGCGGGAGTGATCGCGATAGCTGCCGGACGCGCCGCGGAAGGGCAGGAGATGCTGCGCAAGGCTCTGGCGCTCAATCCGAGTTTCGGGTTCCCACAGGCTGACGACGCTCGGCGGCTCCTGGCAGGGAATTCCGCGAGTGCTACGATTCCGCAAATCGTAATACACTGAAATGTAGCGAGTGCCGGACACCTCGCCATGCACATTCCTGACGGATACCTCAGTCCTGCTACCTGTGCGGTCGCCTATGCCGCATCGGTGCCCTTCTGGCGCGTGGCGCTGAAGCGCGTAAAGAAGGCGATGAACTCGCGGCAGGTGCCGCTGCTCTCGCTCTTCGCGGCGCTCTCGTTCGTCATCATGATGTTCAACCTTCCGCTGCCGGGCGGCACTACGGGTCACGCCACCGGCATCGGACTTGCCACCGTGGTGATCGGCCCGTGGGCGGCGATGCTCGCAGTTTCCGTGGCGCTGGTGGTGCAGGCGCTGTTCTTCGGCGATGGCGGCGTGACGGCTATCGGCGCCAACTGTTTTAACATGGCGATCGCCGGCGCGCTGGTGGCGTATCTTATTTACCGGCTGGTGGCCGGACGTTCGCCGCTCGCCTCGCCGCGCCGCGTGGTGGCCGCGGGAGTGGCGGGATACGTCGCCATCAATTTTTCGGCGCTGCTCGCGGCGGTGGAATTCGGCATCCAGCCGCTGCTCTATAAGGACGCCGCCGGCGCGCCGCTCTACTGCCCCTATCCTCTGAGCATCGCCATTCCCGCCATGATGATCGGCCATCTGACCATCGCGGGCCTCGCGGAATTGGCCGTTTCCGCCGGTGTGGTCGCTTTCCTGCAGCGCTCCGATTTGTCGCTGCTGCGCGCCACGGCGGGCAACGTCCGCGAATCGGAAGAGGCGCGTCCCCAAGGCGCGCCCCGGTCTCTTCGGCCGCTGTGGCTCGGCCTCGCGACCTTGTGCGTGCTCACGCCGCTCGGCATCCTCGCCGCCGGATCGGCGTGGGGCGAATGGATGGCGTCCGATTACGCCAATTCCGCCGCGCGCCACCAGATCACGTCGGCATCCTTTAACGCTGCCGTCCCCCAGCATGCGCCGCAAGGCTTGGCGCGGCTCTCGTCCGTCTGGACGGCCCCGTTCGCGCGCTACGCGCCACCGTACATTCGCGGCGCGGCGTTCGGGTATCTGCTTTCGGCAATGTTCGGTGTGGGCCTGATCGTGGCCGGATTCCTGGTGTTGGGCAGCTTCACGCGAAGCGCTATGCGGGCGGGGCCGGACTCCGCATGAGCGACTTCCACCCCAACGCCAAGGGCGGTTTCATCGAGAACACCCTGGAGGGCCTGCACTTCGCCATCGAGCGCGCCCTCTACGCGGAAGTTTCGGCTTCGCGCACGGGCCTGCTCCAGCGGCTCGACCCGCGCGTGAAGGTCGCGGGCTTGTTCGCGATGGTGGTCTCGGTGGCGCTGGCCACTAAACTGTGGTCGATCGCGGCGATTTTCGTGCTTGCCGTCGCGCTGGTAGCGGTGTCGTCCGTCCCGGTCCGCGCCGTCGCCAGCCGCACCTGGATCGGCGCCTTTGTGTTCAGCGGAGCGATCGCCCTGCCGGCGCTCTTCCTCACTCCCGGAACCCCGCTCTACGGCCTGCCCATCACGCTCCAGGGCGTACGCACGGGTAGTTTTCTGGTGATGCGCGCCGAAACCGCGGCCACCCTGATGCTCGTGCTGGCATACACCACGCCGTGGACGCATATTCTGAAAGCGCTGCGCATTTTCCGCGTGCCGGTTGTGTTCGTGGTGATTCTCGGGATGACCTGCCGCTACATTCTGTTGATGCTGGACACGGCGCACCAGATGTTCGAATCGCGCAAGAGCCGCACGGTCAATCGCATGAGCCCGGCGGAAAATCGCCGTCTCGCGATCGCGAGTTCCGGCGTGCTGCTGCACAAGACGCTGCAGATGAGCGATGAAGTCTACCTCGCCATGCAAGCCCGTGGCTTTCACGGCGAGGTCTACGTACTCGACGATTTCGCTATGCAGGCGCGTGACTGGTTCGCGCTGGCGGCCTTCGCGGCGCTCGCGGCAGCATCCATTCTGGTGGGGCGATGATGTTGTTCGAAGTCGAGCGTCTCACCTACCGCTACGAAGGCGTCACCGCCGTCGACGATCTCACACTCGCGATTCCCGAAGGCAGCCGCGTGGTGCTCTTGGGCGCCAACGGGTCGGGCAAATCGACGCTGCTGCGCCTGCTCGACGGCCTGATCTTCGGCCAGTCGGGCAGCATTCTATTTCGCGGCGACGACGTTTCCGAAGAGCACATGCTCGATGACGAATGGGCCTTGCCCTTCCGCCGCACCGTGGGCATGGTCTTTCAGAATCCCGACGTGCAGCTTTTTAATCCGACGGTGTTTGACGAGGTGGCATTCGGGCCCTTGCAGCTTCGCTGGCCGAAGGACCAGATCCGCGAGCGGGTTGACGAAATCCTGGAGCGCTTGCGCATCTCGCACCTGAAGAATCGCATTCCACAGCGCCTTTCAGGCGGCGAAAAGAAGCGCGTGGCCCTGGCCAGCGTGCTGGTGCTCGATCCAGCCGTCCTGTTGCTCGACGAACCCACCGCCGCGCTCGATCCGCGCAGCCAGAGCGAGGTGATCGACCTGATGGTGGAGTGGGGCGGCGGATCGAAATCGGTGATCACGGCCACGCACGATCTCGGCGATCTCGAAGACATCGCCGACCGCTGCTACGTGCTGGATAGCGGCAGGTTGGTGGCCGAGGGCACGCCGGCCGAAATCCTCGCCGACACCGCTCTGCTCCGCCGCACCAACCTGATTCACGCCCACCGCCATCAGCGCGGCGAGGAAGTGCACACCCACCCCAGGCGGTAATATTCTTTCCGAGCCGCGACCCGTTTTTACTGAGCCGCGACCGCTTCTTACTGAGCCGCGACCGCGAGGGAGCGGTGCCTTTCCTGTTAGACTTACTCCCATGCCGACTCGCCGTGCCGCTGTCGCCCTCATCGCCGCGCCGTTCCTCAATCTCGGACGATTCCGCCTCTTCGCGCAATCGAACGCCGAGTATTCCGAGCGCGCCATCCGCCTGGTTCACGAATCGCTGGTCATCGACATGTTGAACCAGTTCCTCTACCGCAGCGATCTCCAGCCCAAACTGCGGCAGTGGCTGTCGCAGCCGGGCGCGTTCACCGCGGCCGATTTCCAGCGCTTCCTCGATACCGGTATCAACGCCGCCAGCTTCGGCAACGGCGCCGACACCTATGACGACAGCATTCGGCTCTTCGCCAACTGGAATAGCTTCATCGCGCAATATCCCGATTGGCTGCTCCGCATCGGCGCGGCGTCCGACTTCGAAAAGGCCAAAGCTTCGCGCCACTACGGCATTCTCTTCGGTATCCAGAACGCCGCGCACTTCCGCCGGCCGGACGATGTCGACACCTTCTACGGCCTCGGCCAGCGCGTTTCGCAGTTGACTTACAATTTCCGCAACCTTGTCGGCAACGGCGCCTTCGAACCGCATGACGACGGCATCAGCGAGTTCGGCGCCACCATCGTGGAGCGCATGAACCGCGTCGGTATGGCCGTGGATTGCGGACATGCCGGCGACCGCACCATGCTCGACGCGTTCGAAATTTCCAAGCGCCCCGTCATTATCTCCCACGGTAATTGCCGCGCGCTCAATCCTGGCCATCCGCGCTGCGTAACCGACGAAGCCATCCGCAAAATGGCGAAAACGGGCGGCGTCATGGGCATCAATTTCATCAGCTTCATGGTGAAAGATCACGAGCCGACCACCGTCGACGACGTAATCGACCACATCGACTACGTCACCAAACTCGTGGGCGTCGAACACGTCGGCATCGGCAGCGATTTCGGCATCGAGAGCAACGATTTCGCGCCGCCCGAAGTGCTGAACAACATCCTGACGCACGCCGACAAGCGCTACCGCGTGCACCATCGCGAAGCTGTCGGCGATCTGGCGGGACCGAATCGCACCTATGTGCTGACCGAGGCGTTGATCCGGCGCAAATACACCGATGAGCAGATCAAAATGATTCTCGGCGAGAATTGGCGGCGCGCGCTGAACTCGATCTGGAGTTCGCCTACTGCCGCTGATAAGTAATGCCGCCTTTGATCACGGCGGCGATGTCTTTGGTACGCGTGATATCGGTGGACGGATCGTCGCGCAGGATCACCAGGTCCGCGACTTTGCCCGCTTCCACCGTCCCGTATTCTTTTTCCATGCCGACGGTGCGGGCGCCATTGTAAGTGGCGGCGCGAATCGCTTCGAGCGGCGTGAGGCCGCACTTGTCCACCAGCAGTTCCATTTCGCGATGGATATTCGGCACGGAATCGCGATTGAGATTGCCGAAGTTGTCAGTGCCGGCCGCGAGCGTCACGCCCATTTCGTGCGCGCGGCGAGTGGCGGCCACGGTGAAGCGCCATACCGGATCGTCATCGCCGTGCTTGCCGCCATTGGTGACGAAGAGCGTCTCATCCAGGATGGTGCCCTTCTCTTTCATCGCGCGGAACAGCCAGGTGATGGCGTCACCTTCCACGGGACTCCTGGAATAGTCGATTCCCTGGCCGCGCCGCGCCGCCTCGTAGGAATCGGGCGGCGGGTTCATGCCTTCCGCGCCGAGATAGTTGCTGTGCGACATCACGTCGACACCCGCCGCGACGTCATCCGAGGGCTTAGCGGGAAAAACGGCGGAGTGCGCCCACACCTTCAGCCCCTGGCGGTGCGCCTCCGCCGTCACATGCGCCACGGTGTCCGGCGCCAGGTCGGCATAAATCTTCAGTCCCGTAGCGCCGGTCGCCTTCGCGGCCGCGATCACGGCGGGGATGTCCGACTGTGGAGTGATCGCCCGCATCCACGCCACTTCGCCCGCCACGCCTCCGTGCGACGACGCTTTCGGCCGCGGATCGCTGAACCATGGCGGGCCGGCCACCAGCGCGGAGTAGTAGATTCGCGGTGCAGCCTCCTTCGGGTCGGCGGCCTTCTTCGCCAGTTCGGCGAGCACAATGTCGTCGCCGCCCATATCGCGGACCGAAGTGACGCCGCCCAATAATCCGAAGCGCAGGGTTTTCAAGATCTGTTCTTCGTTTCCGGGGCCCGACGTGAGGTGGACGTGGGCATCCATCAGGCCGGGGATGACGGTCATGCCTTTGAGATCGCGGATCTCCGCGCCGGCCGGCGGTTCGCCCTTGGAAGCCTCCTCCACTCCCGCGATTCGCCCGTCGCGAATCACGATGCGCATGTGCGCGCGGGCCGGCGTGCCGGTGCCGTCGATCAGGTTCGCGTCGTTGAGCACCAGCACTTGCGCCGGCGCGGCGCAGGCGAGCAAAATGGGCAGAAATCGGGTCATCAGCAGCAAAGTATAACAGGCGCACGCGATAATTGACGCATGGGTTACATGGCGAACCTCGTGGTGGAGGGCCGGGATGCGCTCGTCGTGGGCGGCGGGAAAATTGCCGCCCGCAAGGTGGAGGATCTGCTCGCGGCGGGCGCGCGCGTCACCGTTGTTGCACCCGATATCTGCGACGAAATCGATCGCGTGGCGGAGCGCGTCCGCCTGCACCGAAGGCCGTACCAGCCGCATGATATTGGCGATTCGTTGGTCGTGATCGCCGCCACCGACGACGAGGAACTGAACGCGCAGGTCTCGAGGGATTGCGTGGCGCGCAATGTGCTCGTCAATGTGGTGGACCGCCCGGCGCTCTGCACCTTCACCGTTCCTGCCACCGTGCATCGCGGCGATTTGACCATCGCCATCGCCACCAACGGGCGCTGCCCGGCATTCGCCAGCATACTTCGCGAGGAACTCGAGGGCCGTTACGGAGCGGAATACGGACCGCTGCTGGACCGGTTTGAGCAGGTACGCCGGCGGATGGTGGCCGACCGCGAAACTGGTCCGCGAATTCGGGAAACAATCGCCAAGCTCTACCGCGAACGGTCAGCGAGTGAACTGGAGCACCCACGCGGGCTGGGCGAGTAGCTCCGCTGGCAATTCCGGCAGATCCACCGTCACGGCCTTTCCGTCCGATTGAAAGTGTAGCGCCGCCGCCGCGCCGAGGAGCGTCACGGACTTGAGCTTTGCCCCGCTATAGTCTTTCAGCGTGAACCGCCGCCCCGGCCAGCGCGGCAGAATCGCATAGAAGCGGTCGCCCTTCGACGTGAAGAACGCCTCGATCGACGCCTTCCCATCGCGCGGAGCCTCGATCAGCTTCGCGAAATCGTACTCGGTGTTGTATTCCTGGCCGTAGCTGACCTTCGGCTGCTCTCCCGCGGTCCACTGCTTCGATTGCGTCCACGGGCGCGTGCCGTAAATCGCCTCGCCGTTCACCTTGAGCCATGCGCCGATCTGGAGCAGGCGCTCTTCCATAATCGGAGGGATCATGCCGTCGGCGCGCGGGCCGATATCCAGCAGAAGATTGCCGCCGCGACTCACAATATCCACGAGCATGAGCACCAACTCGCGGCCGGAATGGTAATGGTCCGCGCGCTCGGCGCGATTGTAGCCGTAGCTGAAGCCCATGCCGCGGCTTTCTTCCCAGGGGTGGTCCGTGGCCGCCATGCCCGGCGTGTATTCCGTGGTCCAATAGCCGCCGTGCTTGTGGCGCGTGTCGCTGCCCCAGCGATCGTTCACCACTACGTCGTCCTTCACGCGCGACTCGTTATAGAGCCACGCCAGCAGCTCGGGGCTCCGCCACTGGACTGAAGTCATCTCCCATTCGCCGTCGCTGAAGATAATCGCCGGCTGGTAGCGCGAGACCACGTCCTTGAATTGCGGCATCATGTGCTCGGCAACGTAGCGCGCCTTGTCGCGCAGATAGAGCGGGTTGTACCACTCGTAGAGCGAATAATAGATTCCCATCTTCACGCCTTTGGCGCGGACGGCGGCGCTGAGATCGCCCAGCAGATCGCGGCGCGGGCCCATCTCGACCGCGTTCCACGGGCGTCCCCACGTCTTCGATGCCTCCGCGCTCGGCCACAGCGCGAACCCTTCGTGGTGCTTGGAAGTGAGCGCCACGTATTTCGCGCCGGAGCGCTGGAAGACATCCGCCCAATGCGCGGGGTCGAAAAGCTCGGCGCGGAATTGCGGCGCGAAATTGATGTAGGGGTAATCCGCGCCGTAGAGGTTCTGGTGCATTTCCCAGCTTCCCGCGTCCACCGGATCCGCGTTCGGCTTGCGGCCCTCCGTGATGGCGTGCCAGTACCACTCGGCGTAGGCGAGTTTGCCGGGGATTACCGGTGCGTAGGCAGGCACCGAATATACGCCCCAATGGATGAAGATGCCGAATTTGGCGTCCTGAAACCAGGCGGGCGTGGCGCGGCGGTCGAGCGACTCCCAATTCGGCTGGTAGGTCTGCGCGGCCGAGCAGGCTGCCAGAACCAGGGAAAGCGCAAGCGGCGTTCGGGACATTCGTGGTCCTCCGAAAACTTCAATACAATGATAAGCCGTGAAACTGCTTCGAACCCTCATTCTCGCTGGCGCGGGCGCCGCGGCGCTGTACCCGCAGGACAACCATTTCGACATTCTCATCACCGGAGCGAAGGTGGTGAACGGGTCGGGCTCGCCGTGGTTCTATGGCGACGTGGGCATTCGCGGCGACACCATCGCCGCCGTAGGGCTGATTCCGCAGGCCGACGCCCCGGTGCGCATCGACGCCAAAGGGATGGTGGTAGCACCTGGATTCATCGACATCCACTCGCACGGGCGCCGCGGCATCGAGGCCGTGCCCACCGCCGAGAACTACCTGCGCGAAGGCGTGACCACCTTCCTCGAAGGGCAGGACGGCAGTTCCGCGGTGCCTCTCAAACCATTCCTTAATGGCCTTCGCAAGACGCCGATTTCGGTGAATTTCGCTACTTGCGTGGGCCAGGGAAGCATTCGCTCGCAAGTCATCGGACTGGCCAACCGCAAGGCGACGCCCGAGGAAATCGAGAAGATGAAAGCGCTGGCGGGGCAGGCCATGCGCGATGGCGCATTTTGTCTCTCCACCGGCCTGTTCTACGTGCCGGGCAACTTCACGCCTACCGAAGAAGTGATCGAGATCGCCAAAGTGGTCGGCCGCATGGGCGGATTCCACATCTCGCATATGCGCGATGAAGCGGCGCACGTGCTCGAGAGCGTGAAGGAAACCATCCGCATCGGCGAGGAAGGCGGCTTGCCGACCCAGATCACGCATCACAAGATCATCGGCCAGCCCAATTGGGGCCAAAGCGTGGAGACGCTGAAGCTGGTGGAAGCGGCGCGGGCGCGCGGCGTCGACGTGACGATGGATCAATACCCGTACACCGCGTCGAGCACCGGCATTTCGGCGCTGCTGCCGCAATGGTCGCTGGAAGGCGGGCAAAAGGCGACCGCGGAGCGACTGGCCGCGCCCGATCAGCATGCGCGCATCAAGGGCGAGGTGGTGGAGAGACTGAAGTTCGACCGCGGCGCGGGCGATGCCAAAAACGTCGCCATCGTGACGTGCGGGTTCGACCGCACGCTCGCCGGAAAGAACCTGGCCGAGATCACGCGCGCCCGCGGCGCGGAGCCGACGCTGGAAAACGCCGCCGAGACCGCCATGGACCTGGTGGCCAAAGGCGGCTGTTCGGCCGTCTATCACGCCATCGCGGAAGAAGACGTGGTGCGGATTATGCGGTCGCCGTTTGCCATGGTCGGGAGCGATGGCGAAATCCCGGTGTTCGGCCAGCAGGCGCCTCATCCGCGCAGCTACGGCACGTTCGCGCGCGTTCTGGCCGTCTACGTGCGCGGGCAGCATGTGATCTCGCTCGAAGAAGCGGTGCGCAAGATGGCCGGATTTCCGGCCCAGCGCATGAAGTTGTGGGACCGCGGCCTGCTCTTGCCTGGCATGAAGGCCGACGTCATCGTCTTCAATCCTGCCACCGTGGGCGACCGGGCTACCTACGAGCAGCCGCATCAATATTCGGTGGGCGTCAACGAGGTGATCGTGAACGGCAAGCTGGTGCTGCACGAGGACAAGGTGACGGCGGAACGGCCCGGACGGGTGCTGTTGGGTCCGTCGGCGCAGTAACGATTACCTGCCCCTGGCTTCCACCTTCGCCCGATCCATGTACCTGCGAGTGGCGAGATCGAGGCGGATCACGTCGCCGGTCTTCACGAACTGCGGCACCATGACCTCCACGCCGTTCGGCAGCTTCGCCGGTTTGAAGGCGCTGTCGGCCTGTTGATGCATCGGCGGCGCGGTCTCGGCAATCTTGACCTCCAGGACGTCCGGGAACAGCACGCCGACCGGCCGGCCTTCCACGAACTCCACCGACAACCGCATTCCAGCTTCCAGGAACGACGCCCGCTCGCCCACGACCTCGTTTTCGATTTCGGTTTGTTCGAACGTTTCCGGGTCCATGAAACAGCATTGGTTGGCGTCGGAGTAGAGGAATTCCAGCGGCCGCCTCTCCACCGAGAGTTCATCGAGCTTCAGCTCCGAGCGGAAACTGTGCTCCCAAAAAGTACCCGTATTGAGATTCTGGAGGCGTGCGTGCGCCACACCTCCCATTTTTCCCTGTCCGGGATGATAGTCAGCTGCGATTACTTTGTAGGGCTGTCCTTCGAACCGGATGGCGGTTCCGGGACGGAGTTGCGAGGCTGCGATCATTGCTTGCTGGACCTCGAACTCCAGTCTACTCCCGTTACTCCTGCCGCAGCGCGGCTATGGGGTCGATGGTGGTGGCGCGGCGAGCGGCCAGGAGGCCGGCGGCAAGTGAAACGGCGGCGATCAGTGCTCCGCCGGCGGCGAGCGTGAACGGATCGCGAGCGGTAAGGCCGAACAGCAGCGCGCTCAGAGCACCCGTCGCGGCGAACGAAATCGCGATTCCGGCCGCAATCCCGAAGGCAAGCACGCGGGCGACGTCGCGCATCACCAGGCCGAGAATGGATTGCCGCGTCGCGCCCAGCGCCAGGCGAATGCCGAACTCGGTCCGGCGCTGCGTCACCACGTAGCTAAGCGTGCCATAGAGCCCGATCGTCGCCAGCAGAAGCGCCAGGGCGCCGAAAAAGGTCGATAGAGCAGCCAGCACGCGCTCGCGGGTGAGCGACTCGTCCACCTGCGCGGCGAGCGTGTGGATCTCGATGGGGACCGTGCGATTCACTCCCGCAATTCTGTTCTGGATGGCCGCAACCATCGCGCTTTCGGGCAGCGCGGACCGCACTTCGAAATTCTCCGACTCGAATTCGGAGCCTTGCGAGAGCGGCCGGAAAATCGTGGGGTCCGGCTCTTCGCGCACCGTCTCGTATTTGGCGTCCTTGACGACACCGATGACTTCCACCGGAGGATCGAGTTTGCGCGCCCCGCCCTCGGCGCGATAAGTGTGGCCGATGGGATTCACGCCGGGGAAGAATCTGCGCGCGAGGGTCTGATTGATGACAGCGACGGCGGGCGCCTGGGCGGAATCCTTGTTCGTGAAGTTGCGGCCGGCCAGCAGCGGCGTACGCAGAGTGGCGAAGTAATCGGCATCCACGGTGTTGAAATCGACGGTATCGTCCGCGCCCACCACGGGATGCGGCACATCGCTGTGAATAATGGTGTTCCAGTCTGAGTTGCCCAGCGGCGTGAGGCGTGAGCGGGAGGCGCCCAGCACGCCGGGTAGAGCCCGGAGTTGTTCGCCGATGCGCTGGTAAGCGGCGCCATATTCGGACTTGGGCATTCCGGCGGTAAACAGATCCACGTTCACCAGCAGAACGCGGTCGGCGTCAAAACCCATGTCCACGCTGGCGAGATTGCGGAAGGTGCGCAGCAGCAGCCCGGCGGCGACGAGCAGCACCAGCGAGAGCGCCACCTGCGATGCCACGAGCCACAGTCGGAATCGGTTGCGCGGGCCGCCCGCCGCGGCGTGATTCTCTTTGATGGCGCTGGTGAGCGAGATGCGCGTGCCGCGAAACGCCGGCGCCGCGCCGAACAGCAGGCCGGTGAGTGTGGCGATGGCCGCGGTGAACACCAGAACGCGCGTATCGAGCGTGAAATCGATGAACACCTGGCGGCTCACGCCGGAGAGCGAGATGGCGAGCAGCGTGTCTGCCCATCGTGCCAGGAGCAGGCCCAGCGCGGCGCCGGCGAAAGAAAGCAGGACGCACTCGATCAATAGTTGCCGTACGAGCCGCTGCCGCGATGCGCCGAGCGCCTGGCGCATGGCCATCTCCTTGCCACGAGCGGCGGAGCGCGCCATCGTCAGACTGGCGATGTTGGCGCAAGCGATGAGAAGCACCAGACCCACCACCGCCATTAGAATTCGAAGCGGTTGTTGATAGTCGCCGCGCAAGTCCGACAATCCATTGGCAACCGGGGCCGGCCGGAGCACGCGCTTGCGAAAATTATCCTGCGACTTGGGGTCCCAATCCTGCGGTACGGCCGATCCGTATACCGCCGCCGAGAGCACGGCCAGCCGCGATTTCAGTTGCGCCATGCCGATGCCGGGTTTGACGCGGCCGGCGGCGTGCAGCCACCAGGCATGGCGCGCGTCGAGCCGCGATGGAGGGCCGTAGAGAACGTCCGACGAGCAGAGCGGAACGGCCACATCGAACTTGCTGCCCACCGTCATCCCATAGAAGCCCGCGGGTGCCACGCCGATCACGTCGAAGGGATGTCCGTCGAGCGAAATCGTGCTCCCGACGGCGCTCGCGGCGGCGCCGTAATGCGATCGCCAAAAGCTGTAGCTGAGCACCGTCAGAGCAGCGCAGCCGCGGCGGTCGTCGTCCACGGTGAGCAGGCGGCCGGCGGCGGGGCGCAATCCCAGAGTGCGGAAAAGATCTCCGCTCACCCAGAAGCCATCGGCATTCCGCACCATGCCGCCCTGGGAGAGATTGAACTCAGTCGGACCCCACGCGAATGCGCCGGAGAAGATGTCCTGGCGGTCGCGGAACTGCTCCCAGAGCGGATTGGTGAAGCCATAATTGTCGACCTGTACGAGTTCTTCCGGCTTCTCGACCGGCAGGGTCTTCAGCAGCAGCGAATCGATCAGGCTGAAGATGGCGGTATTCGCTCCGATACCGAGCGCGAGCGTGAGCACCACGACGGCGGTGAACACCGGGGCCTTCGCCAGCACGCGCACCGAATATCGCAGGTCGGCCCAGAGAGCTTCGAACGCTGTTTCCCAGCCGGCATCGCGGATATCGTCCTTTACCGATTCCAGGCTGCCCATCTCGACATGCGCGGCGCGGCGGGCCTCATCTTCCTGCATGCCGGCGCGCATTCTACGCTCGGCTGATGCCTCCAGGAACGCGCGCAGTTCGTCGTCCATCTCCTCCTCCGTTTCGCGGCGTTGGAAAAGAGCGCACAGTCCGCCGAGGAGTGTGTGCCGGATGGCCATCTAGCAGGCCTCCAGAATGCGTGCGATCGCGGCGCTCTGCTGGCCCCAGGTTTCGGTTTCCGACTGCAATTGCTTTCGGCCGCGTGCCGTGAGTGCGTAATACTTGGCGCGGCGATTGTTGTCCGTGGGCTTCCACACGGGCTTGATCCAGGCTTGGCGTTCCAGGCGGCGGAATGCCGGAAAGAGCGAACCGGGATTTACGGCAAACACTCCCTGGCTGATCTGTTCGATGCGCTGGGCGATTCCGTACCCATGCATGGGCTCGAGGGCGAGGGTTTTCAGGATCAGCATATCCAGCGTGCCCTGTACCAGCGCGCCTTTTTCCGGCATGATATTGCTCCTCCCGATAATCTAGCTATATTCCTCTCGATTGTCAAGTGGAAGCCTGCGCGATATCGCCTGCCGGATGATATCATCTCTTGAGGCCATTTGGGTATGGCGGGAGGGAAGCATGACGCGTCTCCGTGCGACGAGCGTCTGTATGCTGGCAGCGACGGCATTTTCCGGCTTCGCGCAGCCGAAAACCACCTCGCTGGTGGACTTCGAGATGATGACCTGGCCGGAGGTCAAACACGCCCTGGAGCAGGGCAAAACCACGATCCTGATCTACAACGGCGGCACCGAGCAGCGCGGTCCGCAAAACGTCAATGGCGGGCATACCCTGATGGGTCACGCCACCGTGGTCGCGATCGCGGAAAAGTTGGGCAACGCCATCGCGGCGCCCGTGCTGCCTTATTCGGTGAATAACGCCAGCGCCGCTCTGCCCGGCACCATCGGGATCACCGCGCCGCTGTTTTCGGAAATTAACGAGCAGGTGGCCGAGCAGATGATCGTCAACGGCTTCAAGAGCGTGGTCTTCATGGGCGACCACGGCGGCGGGCAGCGCGAGCTTGCCGATCTCGCCAGGAAACTTGCCGAAAAACACGCCGCGCAAGGCATCAAAGTGGTCTACTGTGGCGACGTTTATCAGAAAGCCAACGACGATTTCGACAAATATCTCGCCGCCAACAATCTCCCCGTCAGCTCTCACGCCGGCATTCCGGACACTTCGGAGATGCTGTATCTGGGCGCTGACAAGGGATGGGTGCGCAAGGATGAGATCCCCAACGCGGTGGGAAGGCCGCCGCGCAAACACGGCGATCCGCCGCCCGACCCCAACGCGCCGCGGGCGCCGAATAACGGCATTCAGGGGGACGCGCGGCCATCGACGGCGGAACTGGGCAAGAAGATTTTCGACCTGAAGGTGGATTACGCGGTCGCGCAGATTCACGAATTACTCAAGTGAGGAAGCATATGGAACACATCATCGCGAAACTTTTGAATGATTTCGAACGCGGCCTCATGAATCGCCGCCAGTTGATCCAGAGCGTCGCCATCGCGGCATCGGCCGCAGGAGCGGCGAAAGCCGCCAGCCCGGAGGGCGGATTCAAGGCGGTCACCGTCAACCACATTTCCTACCAGGTTGCCGACTACGCCAAGACTCGCGATTTCTACGCCGACCTGCTGGGCATGACGGTGAAGGACGATCGCGGCAATCAGTGCAATCTGGCGTTTGGCGATACGTTCCTGCTGCCGCGCAATGTCCGCCGTGGACGGAATGCGGCGCCCGACGCGCCTCCGCCGACCGTGCCGCGCGTCGACCACATTGCGTACACCATCGAGAACTGGGACAAGGACAAGGTGAAGGCCGAGTTGGAAAAGCGCGGACTCAATCCCCGGCCCGACACCGACAACAGCTTCCACGTGCGCGACCCAGACGGGTTCGATTTACAAATCAGCGGAAAAGACATGAAGGCGTAGAGATCGCCGAAAGAGCATTCAGCCGTCACCGTTCAGCGATCGGCAAAACCCGACGGTTCCGACGGAAGAAGCTGACCGCTGAAAGCTGGTTGCTGAAGGCTGCAGTCACATGACATTCGTCACCTGCGCCGTCTGACAGTCTGCACTACCGCGCCAGCGCCGTTAGTGGGAAGCTGACTCAGAGGTGATAGAAGCATGAAGAGAGCGCTCGTAACCCTTGTGACGTGGACTGCATTGGCTGCCGCTCAAACCGCACCCAAGCCGCTCATCATCGAGCATGTGCGCGTTTTCGACGGAACGCGCGTCGTCGCGGATACCAACGTCGTGGTGGAAGGCGGCGTCATCCGCGCCATGGGTGCCGCGATCTCACCTTCGGCGGCGGGGGCTGAAATCGTGGACGGCAAGGGGAAGACGCTGCTGCCCGGGCTCATCGACTCGCACACGCACACGATCGGGGCTGAGACGCTCGCACATGCGCCGATCTTCGGCGTCACCACCGATCTCGATATGTTCACCGATCCGTCAGTGGCCGCGGAGATCAAGAAGCAGCAGAAGGAGGGAAAGCTGGCGAATTACGCCGATCTGCGGTCGGCCGGCTATCTGGCAACTGCGCCGGGGGGCCACGGCACGGAATACGGCATCAAGGTTCCCACCATCACGCAGCCTGACGAGGCGCAGGCGTGGGTGGACGCCCGCATCGCCGAAGGTTCGGACTACATCAAGGCCGTCTACGACGATGCCGTAGAGTATGGCGCCGGTAAGCCGCGGCCAACTCTATCGAAGGCTACCCTGAAGGCGTTGGCCGACGCCGCCCACAAGCGCGGCAAAATGCTGGTGGTGCACATCGGCAGCCTCGACCAGGCCATGGACGCCATCGACGCCGGGGCCGATGGCCTGGCGCACCTGTTCGTCGGCGCCGAAAGCCGGCCCGATTTCGGCAAGGTGGCGGCGTCGCACCATATTTTCGTCGTCGCCACCCTCACCGTGCTGCAATCGATCTGCGGCACCACGTTCGACGGCGAACTGGCGGGCGATCCACGGCTGAAGCCCTATCTCCCCGGCGATGCCCTGGCAATGATGAAGGCCAGCTTCAGCATGCCGGTGAAAATTAGTTGCCAGGGCGCCAACGAAGCCGTTCGCCAACTGAAAGCCGAACATGTGCCGATACTCGCTGGCACGGACGCGGGCAATCCGGGCACCACGCAGGGCGCCAGCATGCACGGCGAACTGGAATTGCTGGTCCGCGCCGGATTGACGCCTGTAGAGGCGCTGCATGCGGCCACGGCGGCGCCGGCCGCGGCGTTCCATTTGGACGATCGCGGCCAGATCGCCCCTGGAAAACGGGCGGACCTGCTGCTGGTGAACGGCGACCCGACCGCCGACATTCAGCACACGCGCGACATTGTGACGGTATGGAAGGCCGGAGTGAAGATTGATCGCGACGCGTGGAAGGCGTCGGTGGCAAAACAGGCGGATGACGAGGCGAAGGCCAAGACAGCGCCCGCGCCGGCCGGGTCGGAATCGGGTTGGATCGCGGATTTCGACGAGGAGGGCGCGCCGCGGGCGAAATTCGGCGCGGGATGGTTGGTCACGACAGATTCCATGGCGGGCGGCAAATCGGTGGGGAAAATGGAGGTAGTGGCGGGTGGCGCGGAAGGCAGCAAAGGCGCCCTCCAGGTGACGGGAGAGGTCCTGCAGGGCTTTGCCTTTCCCTGGTCGGGTGTGATGTTCTCGCCGGGATCCGCGCCCATGCAGCCGGCGAATCTCTCCAGCCGCAAGGCAATCCAATTCTGGGCCAAAGGTGACGGGCAGACCTACCAGGTGATGTTGTTCTCGAAGAAACTCGGGTACCGGCCGGCTACCCAGAACTTCGTCGCCGGGCCGGAATGGAAGCAATTCACGCTGCCCTTCGCGGCGTTCGGCGATGTGGACGGCAGCGACATTATGGCCATCGCATGGACGGCCGGTCCCAAGACGGGGAAGTTCGAGTTGGAACTCGATAGCATTCGGCTGCAGTAGTGGGCGGAAGCGTGTTGTGCGGAAAACCTGAAAAGCATTTCACGCAGAGGCACAGAGAACGCAGAGAAAAGCCTGGAGTGTTTCTCCGTGTCCTCTGTACACTACTAATTCTTCGTTTCTTTGCGCCGCGCAAAAATTTCATGCCGCTTGCGCTCATCTAAAGCTGACCGCTGAAAGCTGATCGCTGAACGCTTGCGGCTCTGCCGCGCTGTGCCTCTGTGTGAACCAGTTTTTTCACTCATCCCGCAGGGCCACCATGGGGTCGACGGCGGCGGCGGTCAGGGCGGGCTTGGCCATCGCGACCAACGCGGCCGCCAGGAGCGCCGTGGGGGCGGCGATCATCGTCAATGGATCGCCGGGCGATACCTCGAAGAGCAGGCTCGACAGGTACCGCGTGAGCGCCGCGGTCGCCGCCATCCCGACCGCTACGCCGGCGACCAGCGGTACGCCGCCCTGAATCGCTACCAGCCGCACGATATCGCGCGTGCGCGCGCCCAACGCCATGCGCAGACCGAGCTCGCGCGTCCTTTGCGCGACATGCTGCGAGAGCAGACCGTGCAGTCCAAGGGCCGCGAGTAGCAGCGCGAGCGCCGCGAACTGATCGAGCACGATGGCGCGGAATCGCGGGTATTTGAGATACATTCCGAGCGATTCGCGCGGCGGGAAGATTTCGCCCACCGGCACTTCGGCGTCGATTCCCGTCATCGCGCGCTCCATGGCGCGGCCGGTATCGGCCTGCTCGCCGTGGGTCCGCACCGCGATCGCGAAGGAACTCACCGGCTGTTGCCGCAAGGGCCGATACAGTTCGGCGCTCGCGTGCCAGCTCATCTCGCGCAGAAGTTCGGGATGCCGCTCGGTGGCGACCACGCCGACGATCGTCAACCACGGCGCGTCCTTCTCACCCCACGCGCGAACGTGGCGGCCGATGGCGTCGGCGCCGGGAAAGTAATCGCTCGCGAATTTCTCGCTCACCACCGCGACCGGCGCGCCGCCTGGGCCGTCTTCCACCGTGAACAGCCGCCCGCGCCGCAGCGCGATCCGCAGAACCGAAAAATAGTCCTCGCTGACTGTATTGGTGTCCATTAGTGCGCCGCGACCGCGGCCTTCCATCTCGACTTCCGAGGAGCCGCCCGCATAAGGCGGCAAGTTGGCGGCGGTGGCCGACGCCTCGACACCCGGGATGGCGTTCAAGCGCGACCGCAGGTCGTCGTAGAATCGCACCTGGTCCGTCGACGAGGTGTAGCGCTTCTCGGGTAGGCTGCTTTTCGTCGCGACCACATTGTCCGGGTCGAATCCGAGATCGGCCGCCCCGAATTTGAGCACGCTGCGCATCAGCAGGCCGGCGCCCGCCAGCAGCATCAACGAGAGCGAGATCTCCGCCGCAATGAGCGCACTCGCGAGCCGCCGGTTTCCGCCGGCGATGGCACCTCGTCCGGCCGCGCGCAGGCCAGAGCCCGCGTCGGTGCGCGAGCCGCTCCACGCCGGCGCCATCCCGAACACCAGCGCGGTGGCCATGGTCAGAAGCGCGGTAAACAGCCATACCGGCAGGTTCACGGTGACGTCGCTGCCGATGGGAACCTCGATGGGGTTGGCGTGCACGAAGTACTTCACCAGCGCCACCGCAATGGCCACGCCCGCGATTCCGCCCATCGCCGCCAGCAGCAGTCCCTCCACCAGCAATTGCCGCACCAGCCGCGCGCGCCCCGACCCGAGCGCCGCCCTGACCGCGAATTCCCGCGCGCGCGCCGACGACCGCGCGAGCAGCAGATTGGCCACGTTCAGGCACGCGATAAGCAGCACCAGCGCCACCGCCACCAGTAGCAGCACCAGGGTGGCGCGCAGATTGCGGCCGGCGAGGAAGGTAAACTCATCCTGCAGATTGTGGACTACCGGCGCGAAATCGCGCTGCCAATCGGGTTGCGGAATCTGCCGATGCAGCGCCGCCAGTTCGCTCTGCGCCTGCGCCGCGGTGGCGCCCGGTTTGAGGCGCCCGAACGTGATGGTCAGGAAGCGATCGCGCGGACGTGGATCCGCGGGCGTGAATAGCATCCACAGATTCGTCTGCCGCGGGTAAAATTCGAAACGCGCCGGCATGACGCCGATCACGATGCAGGCGCGATGATTCAACTCCAGGCTCTTGCCGACAATATGTGGATCGGCAGCGAGCGTGCCGCGCCAGAACGAATCGCTGAGCACCACCGGGCAATCGCCGCTCATATCATTCGGTTCGAAGGTGCGGCCGCGCGCGGCCCGTACGCCCAGCATGGCGAAGAAATCCTGGCTCACGGGAATGGCAAGAATGCCGCGGGCCGATCCGCGGCCGGTCAGCATCGCGCCGGCATTGGCCCATGTGGCGAACGCGATTTTCTCGAAGCTCCGCGCGTGGCGCGCGTACTCCTCGAAATCGTCGTAAGTGGCGAAAGTGTGCGAGAGGTTCAGATCTTTCACGCTGGCGTCAAGGACATCCACCAGGCGGGCGGGATCGCGATACGGCAGGGGGTGTAAGATGACGCCGCGCACCACGCTGAATACTGCGGTGTTGGCGCCCATGCCGAAAGCCAGCGTCAGGATGACGACCGCGGCAAATCCCGGAGACTTACGAAGGAGACGCAGCGCGTAGCGAAAGTCCTGCCCCATGCAGGTATTTTAGACGTGTAGCCCGCCGCGGAGTCACGTTCGCGCGCCGCTCTTTTCGTGCTCGCGCTTTTCACCGGCTTCCTTCTGGCGATCGCCGCGCCCGTTGGCGTGCCGTGCCATTTCATGGCGGCGCAGCTCGCGCCGCACCACGGGCAATGCCGATTCCGCAATGGCGATCTCGTGGGCCAGAATCTCCACCGTATTCTGGTCGCCCTTGCCCCGTGCGTCGAGATGCTTTCCGTTCAACTCGTGGAGATTGTCGGCCGCCTGGGAATAGAGCCGCCAGAGAGTGTCGCATACGGGACAAGCTTCGATCATAATCCGATGTTACAGCACAGTGCCGAACGAAACTGTGCAACTATTCACGCGGACTCTCTCTTACACTAATAGCGTGCCCACTTGCCACGGCTCATTCCGCGCGCTGCTGCTCTACGACGTCGCCGAAGAATTCGATTTAGCGGAGCTGCGGCGGCTTTTGGGCGCCCAGCCGCCGGCGCGGTCACCGGGATTCAAGCTGCCCGCGCCGGGGTATGTGCGGTTCGAGCGCCCTCCGTTCACCGAAACGTGCGAACCCATCCACCTGGCCACCGGAGAGACCGCCAACGCCAGCCTGCGCTACTTCGATTATGGCGTGGTGAGCCTGGAAATCGAGCTGCCGTTCGCTACCGACTGGCCGGGACTGATTGCGCTCTCCAATCGCTGGATCGAAGCCGGCGAAGTGGAACAGCGCGGGGTCAAACGCGTGCGCGACCGCATGAGCGCCCTGGTAACCGCGCTGCGCAAACCCTACGCCGAGTGGCTCGACGAAGTCTATTACGTCATCGAACTGCGCGACGTTCAAGAACCGGGCGGAGCGCGGCTCACGGCGCAGGAATTGCTGGCGCAACACGGCCGCGAAGTGAGCCAGGTGATCCGCGGGGAGACGCAGATGCTATCGGAAGCCGAGCAGAAAGAGGTGCTGGCTTCGAGCGTTTCGTATTATCCGACCGACCTGCTCATGGTGGGCTGGCTGGCGGCCCTGGTTTATGACAACCCGGAAGGCGCCGCGCCGCTGGTTCAACTGCTCGAGTACGCCAACTTTCAGCTTCTCGAATACCGCCGTTACGACGAGATTCTTACCGGGCTGCTGAAGGACACTTATAAGGCGCTCGAACGCCGCGGCGGATTCTTTTCGCGCTGGCGCCTCGCGCGCGAAGCCGAGCAGTTGAACCGGCTTCGCCTGGACGTCACCGAGCTCACCGAGCGCGCCGACAACGCCATCAAATTTCTGAGCGATATGTTCTACGCGCGCGCCTACCGGCTGGCGGCGGCCAAAGTCGGCGCGGGCGATTATCGCAGCCTGGTGGACCAGAAACTGCACATCGCGGGCGATCTTTACGAGTTCATGGTAAACGAATTCCGCGAAGCGCGCGGGTTCTTCCTCGAAGTGGTGGTGATTATCATTCTGATTATCGAGCTGGTTCCGATTTTCCGCGGCTGGAGATAATAGTGGGTATGCCTCACCACTCACTCGAAGAGTTCAACGCGATGTACGCAGGGAGGCCGCCATGGGACATCGGGCGGCCGCAATCCGCCTTCCAGGCACTGGCCGATGCGGGCGAGTTGCGCGGCAAGGTGCTGGACGCCGGGTGCGGCACGGGCGAGCATGCGTTGATGGCGGCCCGGTTGGGGCTGGACGCCACCGGCATCGACGCCGCGCCCGCCGCCATCGCGCTGGCGGAAGGGAAGGCCCGCGAGCGCGGAATCGCGGCGCGCTTCCTGGTGCGCGATGCGCTGCGCCTGGCGGACCTCGGCGAACAATTCGATACCGTGCTCGACAGCGGACTGTTTCATGTGTTCGACGATGGCGAACGGCGGAAATATGTCGCCGGCCTCGCGGCGGCCATCGTGCCCGGTGGCCGCTTTTTCATGCTGTGCTTCAGCGATCGGCAGCCGGGCGAGGGCGGTCCGCGGCGCGTGACGCAGGCGGAAATCCGCGCGAGCTTCGCCCATGGATGGCGGGTGGATTCGATCGAGCCGATGATTCTGGATTCGCTTCTGGATCCGCCCCAGATCCAGTGCTGGCTGGCGCGCATTACGCGAATGTGACGCCGCGTCACAGATGTTAATTCCTGCGACTTTTCCGCTTCGCGTTCATCATCACCTTGATATGCGCAAACTTATCTTCGCCGGCGTCGCCATGACCGCCGCGCTCTTCGGAGCTTCCAACGTGCTCGATTTTAGTCTCAACTCCATCGATGGCAAACCGGCCCCGCTCGGTCAGTATAAGGGCAAGGTGGTGCTCATCGTAAACGTCGCCAGCCTCTGCGGCTTCACACCGCAATATGCCGGCCTCGAAAAGATCTACGAGAAGTACAAAGATCAGGGATTCGTGATTCTCGGCTTCCCGGCCAATAATTTCCTCGCACAGGAGCCCGGCACCAACGAAGAGATCAAGACTTTTTGCAGTCGTAAATACAATGTGACGTTTCCGATGTACGCCAAGATATCGGTGAAGGGCGCGGATATGCACCCGCTCTATCAGTTCCTCACCGACAAGACGGCCAATCCGGCGACAGGCGGCGATATCAAGTGGAACTTCACCAAATTCCTGGTGGGTAAAGACGGCAACGTGATCGCGCGCTTCGAATCGGCCGTCACGCCGGAATCGGCCGAAGTGACGAGCGCGATCGAGAAGGCGCTGAAGTAGGGCCGCTTCGTCCTGAAGCACATTGCGTGCCCCCCGTTACAAACCGAGGGTCGCCGCGGTTTACTGCCAGGGATTGAGGGCCGGGACGCCGGTCCCGCTGACATCCGTGTCGTTTCTGGTGACGAGCATCAGATCGTGATGCAAAGCGGTGGCCGCAAGGAGGCCGTCGATGACCGGGAGAGGCCGGCCTCTTTTTGCGGCAGTCGCTGACAGCGAGCCCCATCGTCGCGCAATCGCTTCGTCCACGGTTAGAGTCCGGTCTTGAAACCGGAGACGCAGATCGACGGTGAGCCACGACTCCAGTCGGCCTCGCCGCTTGCCGGGGTTGAGTCTTTCGACCCCGTTCCGGATTTCTCCGAGGGTGAGGACGCTGAGAAACAGAAGTGCCTCTTCAGTCTCGTTGATCCAACGGAGAACATTACCGTCGGGTTGCGATTTGATTAGCTCGGAGATTACGTTGGTATCTAACAAGAAGCCGTTCACAACTTGATCGCTCTCCCGAAATCGCGCGGCCGCTCCAGATCGATGCCCGACCCGCGGAGCGGAGATGCCGCAAAAAACTCTGCCAGGCTCCCCTTGCGCGCTTTGGACTGGGCAAGCCGCGCGTATTCCTCGGCGGGGATGACGACAACAGCCTCCCGGCCATGCTTCGTGACGCGTTGGGGGCCGTGCTCCCGCGCGAGTCGAAACACCTCGCTGAAGTGTGCTTTGGCCTCCTGCAGTTGCCACTCCTCCTGGACCGCGTGGCCTTTTCTCCGCGGCGGATCCTTCGGACGGAGTCCGGCGCGCGTCTTGCGCATGGGGATTTCCTTTCTGACTACTCTGGTCAGATTATATCATTTGCGGCAATTCTGAGATCGCCATCGGCGCAAGCGCGGGGAGTAATCCGGCAAAGTCACGCCGGAATCGGAAGTGACGAGCGTGATCGAGAACGCCCGCCTTAGAAAATCTGCCCGAGCTCGAGCCGAACACGAGAATCGTCGGAGACCAGAGCCGAGACTTCCGCGACGGAACTACCATCGAACCGGTACGCCTTCCGCCGCCACGGGTCAACGACCCAGATGTTGGGGCACCCGATGGCGTGGTAGTCCTCGAGCTTTCGATGCATCCGGCCCATACGATCTTCGGGCGAGAGGATCTCAATCACGATCCACGGCGTCGTTTGGAAAACTTGCTCGTCGGGTTCGCGCTCATAAACGCACACGTCCGGTACCCGATACCGCGTCGGTGAGATCCTGATGCGTGTTTCTATGGCGACAAACCAGCTTCTCGTGTCGAGAAGCCGGACGACTCGTAGCTGCAATTTCGCATGGTCTTTCTCTCCCCAGTTCCGCTCTTCGAGCTCGCCCTCCACGAAGTCCACATCGGGCTCGTTATACGGAAACGAGGTATTCAACTATAGTCGTCGACACCTGCTTACTCCACTCTTAGCGCCGCCGCCGGCTTGATCCGCGCCACCCGCATCGATGGCACAAGCGACGCCGCCATCGCCACCAGCATCAGCGCGCCGCCCACCAGCGCAAACACCGCCGGGTCGGTGGGCTTGACGTCGTAGAGCATCTGCGTCATTAATCGCGTGAGCAGCGCCGCCGCTCCCACCCCGATCGCGAGGCCGATAGCCGCGAGGCGAATTCCCTGCCCCAGCACCATCCTCACCACCGTGCCGCCGCGCGCGCCCAGCGCGATGCGGATCCCGAATTCGCGCGTGCGCTGCGACACCGCATACGCCAGCACGCCGTAAATGCCGATGGCCGAGAGCACCAGCGCCAGCACCGCGAACGACCCGCAGATGGCCATGGCGGCGCGGCGTTCGCGCACCGAAATCGCCAGGCGCTGCTCCATGCTCTTCACGTCGAAAAGCGGCAGCTCGGGATCGGCCTTGGCGAATTCGCGCCGTACCGCCGCCGCGATGCCTGCGTCGTTCCCGCGCGACTTCACGGCGAGGTATAAGTACCGCGTGGGATATTGGTCGGCGGCGAAATAGATCTCGCCGATCGGATTGCGCTCGGCCAGATCGCTGGTCTTCACGCTGCCGACTACGCCGACGATGGTGCAGACGTAGTTCTTATCTTCGTGCAGATTGGGAAGTCCGCGGATGATGCGCGCGCCGATGGCATCGCCCTTGGGGAAATATTTGTGCGCCAGGTACTGATCGATGATCACCACGCGCCGGGAATCGGCCGTGTCGCCGCGCTCGAGGAAGCGGCCCTGCTCGAGCGGAATTCCCATGGTGGCGAAGTAGCCGGGATCGACCACGTTCCACAGCGGCACCGGCGGATTCTCGTTGGGGCCGAGCGGGCGGCCTTCGATGCTCATCACGCTGTCGTTGTTGTTGCCGCCGAACGGCAGCAGATCGGCTACCCCGGCGCTCTCCACGCCTGGAATGGCGCGCACGCCATCCATCACGCGGCTGATGAAGCCGCGTATTTCCACGTCGCCGGCGTAGTGCGATTTGGGCAGCACGAACAGCGCGGTATCGACGTTGCGCGGCTGGAATCCGGGGCTCACGTTCAGCAGGCGGGCGAAGCTGAGGGTCAGCAGCCCGGCGCCGATGAGCAGTACGAATGCCAGCGACACCTGGCACACCACCAGCGCCGAGCGCGTCCAGACGGCGGCGCGCTCGCTCGTGCCGGTGCGCCCCGTCTGGCGGAAGATCACGTTGAGATCGCGCCGCATCAGGTGGTAGACCGGAATGCTGCCGAAGATCAGGCCGGTGAGCCCGGCCACGGCGGCGCTGAAAGCCATCGCGCCGGCATCGATGTGGATGGCCGCGCCCCGCGGCAGTTCCTGCGCGCCCGGCATGGCGAGCACGCGCACGCCGCCGTACGCCAGCACTATGCCCAGCGCGCCGCCGAGGGCCGCCAGCGTCACGCTTTCGGTAAGCAATTGCCGCGCCAGCCGCCCCCGAGCCGCGCCCAGGCTGTGGCGGATCGCGAGCTCCTTCATGCGAATGTTGCTCCGCACCAGCATCAGGTTCGCCACGTTGACGCAGCCGATCAGCAGCACGAAGATCACCGCCGCCTGCAGCAGGTACAGGGTCGGCTTGATCTCGTGGACCATGCTGTCCTTCAATCCACGCACCACCGATCCGAAGCGGGCGTTCTCCAGCAGCTTGCGCAGTTTGCCGGAGCGCTCGATCTGGAACTTGTTCAGCACGTCGATGCGGCGCTGCGCGGCGCCGATGGTCACGCCGGGTTTGAGCCGCGCCATCATGTCCCAGCTATTGCTGTGGCGCGCTGAATCCAGCGTCTGCTCCGGCGCGAACGCAAGCGGCACCCACAACTTGGCATCCGACCCCGGCGATTCGAACCCGCGCGGCATGACGCCCACCACGCGATGCGGCACTCCGCTCAAACGGATGTCGCGGCCCAGAATGTGGCTGTCGCCGCCGAATTTGTCCTTCCACAGTCCGTAGCTGAGAATGACAAACTGGTCCTTCTGGTAAACCGCGTCATCTTCGGTGAAAGCGCGGCCAATGGCGGGCGAAACGCGCAGCACGTGAAAGAAAGAAGGCGTGACAGCCTGCGCGTCGAGATGCACCGCCGAGCCTTCGGAGCCCAGATCGAACCCACTGCCGCGCATCATGGCGACGGAATCGAAGATCTCCGTGAGCTGGCGCCGGTCGAAATAGTCGGGGACGGCGTTCGACCCGTTATCGACCACCGAGATGCCGGGATAAATGTTGAAGATGCTGACCAGCCGGTCTGGTTGCGCGAACGCCAGCGGCTCCAGCACCACGGTGCGGAGAACGGTAAATATCGCGGTGTTGGCGCCGATGCACAGCGCCAGCGTCAGCAACGCGGTAACGGTGAAGGCCTTCTCTTTCCAGAGAAGCTTCAAACCAAAACGAAAGTCCTGCAGCATGAATCCCTCGAATAGATTCATACGCCGCGGACGTATCCCGAGTTCGCAAAATTATTCGAGGATGTGGAACGAGTAGAGCTTGCCGATACGGCCGGAGCTTCCAGTGGCGTCGCCACTGGTGGGCGGCAGAATCCCGTACTCGCCAGGGCCAAGATCGGCCGGCACGATGAGCTGGTACGTGCGCGGCGCGATCTTCTTGTTCTCGAATGGAATCGAATCGCGGGTGGCGCCGCCCGAAGCGTGGAAGACGCCGCCGGTCATGGTGCGGAATTCGCGCGAATCCTTCTGCGCATGCAGGCGCAACAATTGATACTCGGTGGCCGCGGTGCCTTCCGGCGCATAAATCAGGATCTCGATCGGCGTCTTCAAGGCATTTGGACTATGCTCGCCGTTCAGATGGCCGTTCACATCGCCCTTGACGATTCCCGCGGTGCCGATCGATTTCAATACGCCTCCGGTCTTGAAATTCACCACTTCGGGGTTCAAATCCGCCCAGGCATCGCCCTTCTTGTAATAAACCCCCACCTCGTTCACCGGGCCGGCCGCTGTCGGGGCCGCTGCTCCAGCCGCAGCCGCAGGCGCAGGCGCGCCGCCCCCGCTGGACTTCGAAATCATCGCCGCGATGACCTTGTCGCTGACGCCCGCGCCTTTGAGCGCGATCAGGTCGTCGGCGGAGGTCTTGTAATTCCCCGGTTGTCCGTTGATCGATCCCACGATGACGTCGTCGCTCAGGCCGGCTTTGGCCATCTTGATGACCGAATCGTTGTTCATTGCCGACTGCGCCAGCGCCAGCACCGCAAGTGAGATACCCAATATTAACCTTATGCGCACAATCTCCTCCTGTCCTTCTAGATTAAGCCCTTCATTAAGGCATGGATCAACGGAAGTGTATCGTTTTGGTGGCGCGCGCGCAAGGGCACGAGTACCAGCGTTCGTTTCTCAAAAGCGGAAACGAATGCCGCCCCACGCGCCGAATGGCGCGCCAGGGGCCAGAAACGTGGTGGTGCGCACGGCGTAATTGCCGTTCAGCGGCGGGAACGGCTGGGCGACGAAATTCCCCGCGTTGTCGAACGGCGTAGGACCCAACTGCGCGGCGGTATAGTAGCGATGATTCAGAAGGTTGTCGATTTCCACGAACAATTCAACCGGCTTGCGCATCTGGTAACGCGCACCCAGATTCAAGACTCCATAACCCGGCGAGTAACCCTGCCCCAGATAGTAGACTCCATCAGGCTGATCCTGATTGTTCTCGTTTCCGCGAGCATAGGAGCGTCCTACCGCCTCGAAATCCAGATCGATGGAGAGTTTTGAAGTGGCCGCCAAGTCCCCATACGCTTTGCCGATATTCCGCGGCATTTGCGGAATGCGATCGCCGGGTTGGATGGTAAAATTGCCGTCCTGCCCCGGTCCCGCATCGTTGCTGCTATTGCTGCCGCCGCCGATGATCTGGGAGCTCTGGTAAGTCGCGGCCAGAAAAGTGTAATTGACGCCGAAAGACAACTTACCGAAGCGATCGCTTAATCCGGCTTCCGCTCCCTGGCGGCGCGTCTTGCCGAAATTGGCGAAGTATCCGAACCCGGTCTGTTGCGACGCCACGAAGAGGATATCGTTGTCATTGATTCCGTGAAAAAAGCCCGCATTCCAGCGGAAATTGCTTTCGAACGCGCCGCGGACGCCGGCCTCGATGGTCCGGGTCACCACCTGTTTCAGAGGAGGGTCGCTCACCAGCGCGTTCGGAAGGTTGCATGGCTCGGAAGGGTCGGCGCAGCCCAGTTCGATCGCCGTGGGCGCGCGGCTGGCTTCGCTGTAGTTGGCATACAGGGTGGCGAACGAACTCGGGGCATAAGTTAGCCCGATGGCGGGATTGAGGCGCTCGAAAACATATTGTCCGCTGAGCGACCCGCGCGTGCCCGGAACTGTGGCCGGCGGTAACCGGTCGATGTTATCGAGCGATGTGCGATTGTACCGGCCCGAAACAGTCAGAGTCAGGGACTTACTGAGATTCAGGGAATCCATGGCGTACAGGCTGTAGGTATCGATCAGCCCTCGCAGATCGACCCGCGTGTCCACCGCAACGCCGTCCGATTCCGTGGTGCCGTTGGCGAAGGCGTCGATCGGGGTAATGGTGATGCGGTCGGAATTGAGATACCCGAATTGCGAGCCCTGCTGAAAAGTCATGCTGCTGTGGTCCCACGCCGCGCCGGCGATGAACCGATTGCGGCGGCGCAGCCACGACGCCTGGCCGGAGATCCCGGAATTGTGCTGTTTGGTGTAGGTATTGGTAACGATGCCGGTGCAATCGTCGCTCGGGTCGGCCAGTTCCAGCCCTTGAGCGATGCAAAGCCAGTAAGGATACGGCTCCGTCGTAGCGTTGCCGGTGACAGGAAAGCCGGAGTAACCAGCGGCCGTCAGCGCTTCGACGTCGGCCGGGGAAAGATCGTATAAGTCGCTCGTGAAGGACGACGTATTGATGTCGCCATTGGTCGTGTCCGATCGAATATAGCGGAAGTAAGCATTTCCCGATAAGCTCAAGTTGTCCGTAATGCTATGCCGCGCTGTCAGATTCAGTGACGGCGACCGGTTCCAGGTGACATCCGGAATGCTGTAAACGCTGCGATAATTCTGCTGGAGAAAGCGGAAATCCTCGAGGCCGTTGCCGGTGAGCCAGTTATCGGCATAAGCGAAGCTCAGCGCGAGCGTCGTGTGCCCGTGCTGCCATCCCAGTTTGCCGAACGATTGCCGCACCTCCGACGGCGAATCCATCCGCCAGCCGTCCTCGCGAAAAAGATTTCCGGCCAGATACCAATTCAGTCCGCCCATGCTCGCGCCTCCGTACTCGAATTCCGCGGCGCGCCGGCCGAAGCTGCCCCCGCTCAGCGATAGCGTGGCGCCGGGCGCGCTGTTGCCGTCCTTGGTCTCCACCGATACCGCGCCGCCCAGGGTATTGAGCCCGAACATGGGGTTCGACCCGGGCATGAGCGCCACTTCGGAGATGGCGATTTTGGGAATCAGGTCCCAGGCGACGATGTCGCCGAACGGTTGATTCTGCCGCACACCGTCCACGTAGACGGAAATACCTTCCGGCGTGCCCAACAGGCCCGATGCCGTATAGCCGCGGTAATTGATATCGGGCTCGAACGGATTACCGGCGTTCTGATTGACGTGAACGGCGGCCAGCCGCTGATTCAAGAGGTCGGAGAGATCGATGGCGCCGGTGTGCTGAAGGTCTTTGGCGTTGGCGGTCTGGACCGGCGCGGGAATCTCGTCTAATGGCAGATCCGTCCCCGCGAGGGGTGTGGCCGCCACCACGTCGACGCGCGATGCCTGCGCGGCCAAAGCCATGGTCACCGTGCGATCCACCGGAATGGCGGAATTCACCTCGATCGCCGCCGATTGCGTGGCGAATCCGGATTTCGACACCTCCAGCCGGTAGCGCCCGAACGTCAATCCGGCAAATACTGTCGGATTTTTCGTGTCGGTCAAAACCTTGCGGTCGATCTTGGCGCTCCGGCCGGTCAATCGCACCGAGGCCTGCATCGGCGCGCCGGAAGGGTCGGTGACCTGCACGCGGATTTCGCCCCCCGGTTGCGCCGCAAGAGGCATCGCGATTCCCACCAGCGCGGCGAACCAGAGAATGGCGCTTCCCAGTCCGGCGCCGGGAAAATTCATACTCCTATATTACCCGCGCCCGGCGTTCATTCAGGCACTGTGGGGCGGGCTTCAGCCTGCGCGTGGCTTCAGCCCCGCCAGGGTGTAACCGTACTATGTGGATGGTTCAGGCATTTTCCGGGATCGGCTAGAATCGGGGTAGCCATGCCTCGCCGATTCGCGACTTTTTGCGCCCTTTGGCTGGTTTCGCTTGCTCCGCCCGCGCTGGCTTGCAAGTGCATCAGTGCGCTGGGGCCGTGCAACGCCACTGCGGCGAGCGACGTGGTGTTCATCGGCACCGTGGAATCCATCGAGCCGCTGTTTTTGAGCCGCTGGAATCTTTCCAACCAGGCGTCGATAGCATCCCTCAACGAAGCCTATGTCGCGGCGCGCCAGCATCCCTCCAACGAGTCCATCGAGCGGCTGAAGAATGCCTACCGCCAGGCTTTCCCCGGCATCGCGGCCGACCAGCAGGCGCGTTTGCAAGCCGCCAAAACCGCCGCCGGCGTGGCATCGCTCTTCTATTCCGGTTTGGGCCGCGGCATGCGCGTGCAGTTCAAACTGAAAACGCTTTTCAAGCGCGAAGACGACGACGATGACGCCAATGCGAAAAAGAAACCGGAGGCCGACGAGGACACCATCGAAGTGTGGACGCCCTTCGGCGACTGCGGCTACGATTTCCAGGCCGGTGAAACGTATCTGGTCTACGCCAACTACGACGAGGGTTCCGCCGACTTGCTTTCCACCGACGTTTGCACGCGCACGCGCCGGCTCTCCGATGCGGGCGACGACCTGGCTTACCTCTACTTCTACAAAGACCACCCCGCATCCAGCCGCGTGGAAGGATTCGCCACCACCGACGAGCTCTATCGCCTGACGTACGACCGCCTGCACGACCCGGAGTCCATGAAGTCACCCGTTCCCGGCGCCGTCATCAAGCTGCAATCCGAGCGCCTGACGCGGTTCACGGAGGCCGGCCGCAACGGCCGGTTCGTTTTCGACGGCCTGCCCGAAGGGGACTACAAATTGTCCGCCTATTCCGCCAGCTATCCCGTCGATCCCGATCCGTTGGCCGGTCCGCAAACTTTCCACGTGCCGGCCAAGAGTTGTTCGCTCCAGGTGCTGCTGCTCCCGAAAGAGCCCGGCAAACCGTGACGCCGGGGCTCCGGAAAACCGTCGCCCGCTTCGACCGCGCCAAAATTCATCCCGGAACGGCGCTGCGCAACGCGCTTGGCGTAGCGCTCCCGCTGCTCGTCATGAGCACCGGCGCGCTGAACGTCGCGTTTTCCGATGGCGCCGATCCGTACGCCCACCGCGCGCACCGCATGCTGGCGGCAACGCTCTGCTGCGCGCTCGCGGTTTTCATCGGCGGGCTTACTGGCCGTCTGCATGCGCTGGCCATCCCGGAAGCCGCGCTCAGCGCGTTCCTCGCAGGCATGATGGTCGCGGTCAGCGCGGCCGCGGCGGATATCGGCAACGTCACGCTCATCACCCTGGTGGTGTTCTCGGCGCAAGACATGTCGCCCGGGCGCGCGGCGATCGCCGGCCTGCTCTCGCCTGGCGGCGGACTCCTCCAAACCGCGCTCTCGCTGGCGCTCTGGCTCTGGCCGGTGCGGCGTTACATGCCGGAGCGGCACGCGCTGGCGGAAGTGTATGCCGAACTCGCTCCCGTGGCGGCCGCCGGCGTTCATCGGAGCCAGGCGCCTCCCGCCACCGCGGAGATGGCGGCGCAAACCGCGATAGAAGCGCTCGGCGGCGATCGCTCGCTCGAAGCCGAGCGCTACCTCGCTCTTCAGCCAGGCCGAACGCATCCGGCGGGCTTCGCCCCCTAAGGGCCTAATACGCAAACACCCACGCTCAACCCGCGGTTACCTCTGCCACATCTGCGCCCTCCATATGTTTTGACCGTTCTCCGCGTCTCGGCGCCTCTGCGGTGAATCGATCTCTCCGTGGTCGTGCCCTCAGATCTTGGTCTTGCCTTTGTTTTTGTTTTTCCTCTGCGTTGCCTCTGTGGTGAACATTGTTTTTCCGTTTTCTCTTCGCCGCCCGGCCGCACTACGACAGCGTCAGAATCGGTGCCGACTGCCCGTTCTTGGCGCGCCGCAACAGCCGTCCCTGGCGATAGACATCGAACGCCGTAATCACCGGAATCAAAATCAGGCTCACTTGCATCATGCCGTTGACCAGTTGCACCAGCTTGGCCGCATCCGTCGGAGCGACATTCGGGCCGGCAATATCCACCCAGTTCGCGACTCTCAGCAGCAGCAGCAGCGCGATAACGATCTCCACGCCGTCGAGCGCCAGGCGAATCCACGAACGCGCGGCGTTCCAGGCGGGCCGCACAAAGCAATACAGGTTGACCAGCGCGCGCATGAGCATGAGCGCCAGAATGAGCCAGTACAATTGGCCCCAGATCGGCGCGAGCCCGATGCGGAATCCGGTATCGAAGACAAACTCGCTGCGATGCCGCATTATGACGGCCCAGAATGTGAACGCCGCCATGCCGAAGGCGAACCCGGCGAAATCGTTATACCACTGCATCTGCGGATGCGATGCCGGCACGCGCGGAAGCTTCCGCGGATCCCACCGGTCGACCCACTGGTCTTGGTAGCGATCCAGCAGAAAGAAGATCGTCGTGATGATGCCGATGACGAAAAACGGCGCCTGCCAGGAGGCCGCCATGAAGCGCATAAACGCCATCAGCGGGTGTCCCGACCGAAAAATCGGGCCAAACGACACGGTGACCAAAATCGGCGCCAGCACCCAGAGCAGGACGATACGAAGCACCATCCAGTAAATCGGCAACATCGCCGGATTGATCAGCCGCTGCTCGGGAATGTAACCGCTGGCGATGCGCATCGGCGAGCCGCGCTGCTTCAGGAGCGCGACCAGCTCATCCTCGTTTAGTGGGCGGCTCGCCGCCGACTCCCGATCCTCAATCTGAGAATGCAAATCCTCGGAAAGTTCCGCCAGAATGTCCATCTGCTGTTTTCGCGGAAGCCAGAGCTTGACGGCATTCAGATAACGCTCGATCAGTTCGCTGTTGCTCATTGGATTTGTTCCTCGGTTTTCCCGGCTGGAACGGCGAGAATGCGCTCCAGCGCTGAATTCATCTGCCGCCATTCCGCCAACAGGCTGGCGAGCACTTCCTCCCCAACCGGAGAAATGCGATAAAAGCGCTTGTTGCGCTTGTCTTCCTCGCGCCACTGGCTGACCAGGAGCCCCTGGCTTTCCAGCCGGCGAAGAAGCGGATAAAGAGTGTTTTCGTCGATGGCTAAACCTTGTTCGGACAACGCCTTACGGATAGCATAGCCGTACAGCTCGGTGCGCAGTTGCCCCAGTACCGCCACCGCCAGGCAGCCGCGGCGAAGCTCCAGCCGGAGATTTTCGAATTGCCCGGAATTTGTGCCGTTGGTGTGCATCACATGCTGTCCCATACATACTGTATGTCAAACAGTGTATGATGTCAAGTATAATCGCCAGATATGCTGTCGCGACGCTGTTTCCTGGGTGGATCGAGTGCTCTCATCGTTTCCGCTGCCCTGCCCCGAACTGCATTCGCCGCTAAGCCTCGTCTTCCCCGCGTCAATGTCACGCCCGACCGCGTAATCCGCATCATCACGGGATTGCGCCCCTTCCGCCCCGCGGGATTCGCCGTCCGCACCGAAAAGCTCGACGACAAGCTGGTCATCCACAATTACGGCCACGGCGGCGCCGGCATCACGCTCTCCTGGGGCACCGGACTCCTCGCCGTTCGCGAAGCCGCCGCCGTCGAGACCCGCGATTGCGCCGTCCTCGGCTGCGGCGTCAACGGCCTCACCACCGCGCGCCTGCTGCAACAGCGCGGCTACAACCCCGTCATCTACGCCATGGAGATGCCGCCCGCGGTCACCTCCAACGTCGCCGGCGGACTGTGGGAGCCCACCACGCTGTTCGACCACGCGAGTGTCACACCGGCATTTCGCGCGCAATTCGCCGAAGCGGCGCGCCTGGCCTTTCAGCGCTACCAATCGCTCGCCGGCGATTACTACGGAGTTCGCTGGCTGCCGCTCTACACGCTCGCGCAGGATGCCGCGGCGATCGCGCCGCCGCCGCCCGAAAGCCCCAATAGCGCTGTCGACGCGCTTTATCCCGAAAGCCGCATACTCAACCCCCACGAGCATCCCTTCAATGTGCCCTTCGTCCGGCGCCGCTACAGCATGCTCATCGAGCCGGCAATCGATCTCAATGCCCTCATCCGCGATTTCGAGCTCGCCGGCGGAAAGATCGTCATCCGCGAATTCCACTCGGCGCGCGAACTGGCGGGCCTGCGCGAGACCCTCATCTTCAACTGCACCGGCCTGGGCGCGCGAACCCTCTTCGCGGACGCCACCATGCTGCCCATCAAAGGCCAACTGGTGTTTCTCCTGCCGCAGCCCGAGATCAATTACATGACCATCGGACCGAACGGCATCTACATGTTCCCCCGCCACGATGGTGTCCTGCTCGGCGGCAGCTTCGAGCGCGGCGTCGACAATACCGAGATCGACCCCGCCGTCACCGGGCGAATTCTCCACGGCAACGGCGAATTGTTCGGCGGGATGCGCAGCTAGCCGATTAGCGATAGAATCTCCCAATGCCCCAGGGATTTTCCCGTGCCCTGCGATTCGCTCTGCTGGCGCCGTTCTGCGCCGTCGCCTTTGGTTTTCAATCCGCCGGCCCCATCGATGTCATTCCGCGGGCCGCCCCGAAGCCCCCATCGGCGCCCGTGCTGCGCGTGGATTCGTCGCTGGTCTTGATCCCCGTGCGCGTCACCAACCAAGCCGGCGCCTCCGTCGTCGGTCTCAAAAAGGACGATTTCGAACTCTTCGACGACGGGGTGAAACAAACCATCACGCACTTCGCGCAGGACGACGCGCCCATCTCCGCCGGCGTGCTGCTCGACATCAGCGGCAGCATGCGCAACAAAATGGAAAAAGCGTCGGAAGCCGCCACTGAGTTCTTCAAGTCCGCGAATCCGGAGGACGAATTCTTCCTCGTGGAATTCAACGCCCGCGCGCGCCTCACCGTGCCTTTCACGCGCGACTGGCCGGGCATTGCCGCCGCCATCGCCGCCGCGCGGCCTTCGGGCATGACCGCTCTGCTGGACGCCATCCACCTGGCCATCGCGCAGATGAAGCGCGCGCAGCATGCGCGCAAGGCGCTGGTGATCGTCTCCGATGGCGGCGACAATTTCAGCCGCCGCTCGATGCGCGAAATGAAAGACACGCTCATCGAAGCCGGCGTGCAGGTGTATTCGCTGGGTGTCTTCGACCGGGATTACTCGGTCAAACACACGCCCGAAGAGCGCAACGGTCCGAGCCTGCTCGACCGCGTGGCGCTCGAGACCGGAGGCCGCACCTACCCCGTAAGTCTGGATGCCTTGCCGCAGATCGGCGCCGAAATCGCTCGCGAGCTCCGCAATCAATATGTGCTCGGCTATTCACCGGCCGCCCAGACCGCCGATGGCAAATATCATCGCGTGAATCTCAAACTCGCGCTGCCGGATTCCGAAAGCCGCTTGCGCACCTACTACCGCCAGGGCTATTTCGCCCCAGGCCAGTAGTTACTGAGCCGAACCGCAGTTACTGAGCCGCGACCGCGAGGGAGCGGTGCCTTTCCCGCCCCTACGATCTCTTCAAAGTCCACTCAATACTCTGCCCCACGTCCGGCCCCAGATCCGCGGTCAGCTTGATCGTGTCTCCCGACACCTTCCCCGTGTATGTCATATGCAGCGTATTCCCCTGCATCTCCGCCGTAATCGTAAACGAAATATTATCGCCATCGATCTTCCCGTTTTCGATGGTCGACTTGCCCAGCAGTTGACTCGATGTTTCCCCCGTCAGCTTGTTTCCGTCCACTTTGAACACGAACGTTCGTTCAATCGATTGGCCCCCGAAATCGGCCGTGCCTTTCCAGGTGCCGCTGATGTCGGCGGCCAGCGCGGCCGCCGCGAAAATTGCCGTCAGAATTGACGCGAGCAGAATGCTTCGTTTCATGATGCCTACTGTGAGCGATTCGCGCGCCGAAATCAAGTCCGCCCCATACTGCCGTTCGTAGTTCTCAACAAATATAGGATTTCCTGGGCCTCTCGCGAAAGACGTGGTGAAACTGCTTTTTTTCACGCAGAGCCGCAGAGACCGCAGAGAAAGAACCGTTCCTGATCTCTGCGTCCTCTGCGCCTCTGCGTGAAATTAAAAAGAATTCGGCAAGACCGCCAAGCCCCGAGCGAAAACTCGCCGGGCCAGCCTTTCAGGTTCTTCTCTGTGCCCTCTGTGCCTCTGTGAGAGCTGTTTTTCTTCACACAAAGCCACCGTCCGCGGTGAACACGTATGGCTCTGCCGCCCTATGCTAGAATTCATCTGCAAAAATGAACCACCGATTCTTCCGGCTGCCGGCCGTCCTGCTCGCCTCGAGCTTCGCCGTCCCCGCCCAGCCCTCCGTTCCGCCCGGCGTCGATTACGCCGTCCCCACCGAGGCCGAAATCAAAGCCACGCTCGACCGCATCCGCGATTACTTCGTCCAATCGACCACTTACCGCGTCGTCGACTCCCAGACCGGACGCGCCATCACCGACTTCTCCGCGCCCATCAAAACCGCCGCCGTCGAGCCCTTCAACGATTGGGATTACCCCATTGGCGTGGCCCTCGCCGGCATGCTCCACGTGAGCGACGTGACCGGCGACGCCACCTATCGCGACTACCCTCTCCGCAATTTCGATTTCATCTTCGACCACCTCGATTACTTCCGCCGTCAGGCCGCGCAATTCGGCCCGCAGCCCAACGGCTACCGCCGCCTCCTCAATATGTCGGCACTCGACGATTGCGGCGCCATCGGCGCGGCGCTCATCAAGGCGTATGCCAGGAAGCCCGACCCACGCTATCGCGCCGTCATCGACCAGATCGCCGATTACATCGCGCACAAACAAATGCGCCTTCCCGATGGCACCCTGGCGCGCGCCCGCCCGCAGCCCGTCTCGCTGTGGATCGACGATTCCTACATGAGCATCCCGTTCCTCGCGCAGATGGGCAAGCTCACCGGCGGCCGCTCATGGTTTGACGACGCCGCGCGCCAGGCCATCGGCATGGCGCAGCGCCTGCAAGACCCCGCCACCGGCCTTTACGATCACGCCTGGTTTGAAAACACCGCGCCCTACGACCCGAAATTCTTCTGGGGCCGCGGCGCCGGATGGGGCGTCATGTCCGCCGCCGAACTGCTGAGTGTGCTGCCCGAGGACCATCCGCAGCGCGCCCGCGTGCTCGAGATCTTCCGGCGTGCCGCCCGCGGCGTGGCCGAAACACAGAGCAGAACCGGCATGTGGCGCCAACTTCTCGATAAGACCGACAGCTACCTCGAAACTTCGGCCACCGCCATGTTCACTTTCGGAATCGCCCGCGGCGTGAATCGCGGGTGGCTCTCGCCGGTGTACGCGCCGGTAGCGCAGGCGGGTTGGCAGGCGCTCGCCAAACGTGTTCGTCCCGACGGCCGCATCGAAGGCATCTGCGTGAGCACCACCGCGGCATACGACGCGGTCTATTATTACAATCGCCCCACCGATCTCGGCGCCATGCAGGGCTACGGTCCGGTGCTGATGGCCGGCGCCGAAGTCATCGCCATGCTGCGCCAGTTCGATATCGAACGGACCTTAAACACGTTCCATTACCGCCCCAAGAAGGAGTAGTTCGTGCGTACTTCATTACTGGTCCTATTACCTGCCATGCTCGCCGCCGCTCCTGGCGCAACCGTCACGGTCCGCAACCCCATCGACATCGCCCGCCCCAGCGAAACCATCGTTCTCGGCGCCGCCCAATTGCGCACCCTGCTCGCGGTAGACGACGTCCGCAAGGTCCACGTTCGGGCGGAAGGTTCCGATAAGGACCTGCTGGTGCAGGCGGTCGATACCAATGACGACGGCGTCTTCGAACAGTTGCTGTTTCAAGCCGATTTCGCGCCGCTCCAGACTCGCGTCTTCCTGCTCACCGTGGGCGACCGGCAAATCCCCATGGCCGCCGACTACAAAACCTACGGCCGCTTCGTGCGCGAACGACGCGACGATTTCGCCTGGGAAAACGATCGCATCGCTCACCGCATGTACGGCAAAGAGCTGGAGACGTTCCCCCGCGATAAGCTCGTCAGCAGCTCCGTGGACGTGTGGACCAAGCGCGTCCGCGGCCTGGTGATCGACAACTGGTACATGGTGGACGATTACCACCGCGACCATGGCGAGGGCGCCGATCTCTACGCCGCCGGCGCCACGCGCGGCAACGGCGGCACCGGCATCTGGGTGGATGGCAGACTTTACCCTTCGGCGAACTTCCGCGATTCCAAGGTCTACGCTGTCGGGCCCATCCGCGTGCTATTCGAACTCACGTATGACGCGTGGGACGCCGCCGGCGTGAAGATATCCGAGAAAAAGCGCGTCTCTCTCGACGCCGGGCAGAATCTCGATCGCTTCGAAAGCCATTACACCATCGAGGGAAACGCCGCCAATCTGGCGCACGCCATCGGCATCCGCAGATTGAAGACCACGGTTCGGCAGCCCGGCAGCGACCGCGGCGTCCTCATCACGTGGGAGCCGGTGAAGGAAGCGGGCGAGTTAGGACAAGCCGTAATTGTCGATCCCGCCGTGGTGAAAGACCAAGCCGAAGACGATCTCAATTACTACGTACTTACTAAGTTCGACGCGGGCAAGCCGTGCGTCTCTTACTCCGGCTTCGCCTGGACCCTCGCCGGCGATTTCAGGACCGCAGCCGATTGGCAGCGCTACGTGGCCCATTTTGCGGCTCGCCTTCGCTCTCCCGTGGAAGTGACGCTCGCGAAGCGCTGAAACGAACCAGCACCAGCACCGCCACGAATCCCATGGCGGGATGGGTCTCGATCCAGCGGCAGGCGGCGGGAATGGCCGCCAGACAAGCCGCGGCAACCGCCATGCCTTTCGCTGCCCGAGCTGGATCGGGTATCTTCACCTCTTCACATTACTGGCACGCGGGCATGCAGGATAGGCCTGCTTGTACTAAGTTTCAGACGTCGAATACCGGTACTTTTTCCGTCGTTGCGCCAAACCATCCGAATAGCGCCGCCCTCTCGCCGGTCCGTACTCTCCGCCAGCCTCCGTGATCTCGAATGTTAGGAAGACGCGGTAGTATCCAGTTTCACGCGGAATCACCCGCAGAAGACGAATCATCGCGCACCAGACTCGGGAGAAGCTATTCTTTGTTTGCGACTTTGCGGCTTTGCGTGAGGTTGTTTTTGTTTTTCTCCCGCAAAGGCTCAAAGAACATGTCTGGCTCGATCCCTTTGGTGTTTCTTCTCGCCCTCGGATTTTGGCCTTCATTTTGCTTCTCTCCGTGCCTCCGTGTCTATCGAACGCCTCCTGCGCGAACTCCGCCACGCCCTCCGCGGCATGCGCCGCGTCCTGTTCCGTTCAGACTGTCCCGCCGCTGGCGGAGCGGTGATCTCCTCGAAGGCCGTTTCTGGCCAACTCCCAGACGCCCGACGATACGGGCGTTGAAGCGCGTCGGTCTGCACTTCGGCGTCACTGAGGATCTATCCCCGCGCCGCAGAACTTCATTATCGCCGCAACAACCGGTCCAGCCACGTCGTCTGCTTCGGCTGATCGAAGCCTTCGAGCATCCAGATATCGTACGGCCATTTGGCGATTCATGTGAGGAAGCGCTTGCCGTCGGATGCAGACTGAACCCCGCGATGGCGTTGGTGGACGCGGGCAGGTCCGGGGACGCGAGCATCTTGTCCGCGCCGGTCTTCACATCAATCGCGTAAAGCCGCCACTGCCCGCCCTCGCGCGCCGTGCTTTGGAGGATGCCATAAACCTGAGTTCCGTCTTTAGAAGACGCGAAAGCCAGTAGCTTGCGAGCAGTCAAATTTGCGCGCCGTGTAACCATCCGGCGAGATCATGTACGTCCCATTCGCGGATGGGTGCGCGATCCAATCTCCCGCGGGAGACCACTGAATCGTGTCAAAGGTGGTCAATGCCGGATCTGCATTTGCCAAAACCATAGGAGTCGAATTCGCCAGCGGCCTCATCTTTACCAGTCGCTGTTTGCCGCCTTCAACCCGCGTAAAAGCGACCCACTGGCCATCGGGAGACGGTGATCGACAATATTAAAGCGGCCATCCACGAACTGTACCGTGCAATGCAGCGGCGCCGCATCCCGCTCCGTCAGTCTGATGTGAGCCGATGCGCGCTACCGATGCGCACAGGGCCGGTCCCCAACGGAAAGCGCTCGCCCAGTAACGGCCCGTCCACCGCGAAGAACTCAGCTTCCATGGCTGGTAGGCCAGTTTAGCAGGACGTGAACACTTCGGTTCGGCCGCGGTGAACCGAGCTGTTCATTTTCCGCGGTCAAAGCCGGTGGCCGGAAGAGTGCCTGTCGTGTTTTCAAGGGATTGCGAAGGGAGCCGGCGGTAACCAGCGCCCCGTAACGGCTGGCCCGCGAGTTGCAAATATCCGCCCCGTAATCGGGAACGCAGCCGCGAACCCGAAGGAGGGTTTGACAATGACGAGATTGACGACGAAATTGATGATCGCAGCGGCCGCCCTAGTCGCGGCCGGTGCAGCTTCAGCGCAGCCCTTGGCGGCCAAGATCCCGTTTGCCTTCCGGGCAGGCGGCAAGGTGATGCCGGCCGGAACATACCAGGTGGATGTCAGCCGCTCCTGGGGAGCAGTGACCATCCGAAGTGGGAACCAGGCGGGAGTATTTGCTCTGCCGATCGATCGCAAGGAGGGCTCGGAGCCGGCAAAAATAGTCTTCGCATGCGGGCGCGGAACCTGCTCGCTGCTTCAGATTTGGACCGGCAATTCGAGACTCGGCCTCGAGTTCAGCACTCCGAAGTTGGATCCGAGGGAGGCCGCCTCGCTCGCCGTGATCCCCCTGCGCCGCGATGCGACTGAGTAGTTCTGACGGTCATGACCTTGAGAGAGCCCTTACCGCAGGGGATGCAAACCAAGTAGTGTCGAGCTGCGGCGTCATCAAACAGCAGATGGCGCCGCAGCTCGCATCTTGCGTCCCGGCTGGCGGGCAGCCAAGCCTTGATGCGGGTCGGAAGCCGCGTTCCGGGAAGCTTGCTAAATCAGTATTGAAAAACGCCCTACCCCCCATCCCCTGCCCCAACACTCGCGCCGCCGCCACGACCATGGCATATTCCACGCTCACCTGTACGCCGCGATCGGCACGTCGAATCGATCCCGCGCCTGCCTGATCAAATCCAGGTATGCCAGCGCCGGCTTCACCATGATGATATCCGCGCCCTCCTGCAAATCCTGTTCGATCTCGCACATCGCGTCCCGCCCGTTCGCCGGATGGGCGAAGCCGCGCGCCTCACCGGCGCCGTCGCGATCGCCAGCCTCGCTCTCACGTTCCTTTCCCGGCCATTTCTGAAAGGTCTGCTGTTTGGCGTTACGCCATCGCAGCACTCGTCGGTGCCGGCCCTCTGCCCTGCTGGATCCCAGCGCGCAACCCGCCCACGGCGACAGCCCTGCACAAAGAGTAAGGATCGCCGCGACCTCACTGTATAATTCCAGCATGCCGGTCCTCCGCCAAATCTCTCTTGCTCTCCTCCTGACCGCGACAGCCACCGCACAGCAAGCCATCTCGTTTCCCACCCCGGACGGCGGACGACTCTGCGCCGATCTATACGGCCAGGGCGCAAAAGCCGTCCTGCTCGCTCACGGCGGTCAATTCACCAAGGAGAGCTGGCGGGCCCAGGCCAACGCCCTGGTATCCGCCGGATTTCGCGTTCTGGCCATCGACTTCCGCGGATTCGGCTGCTCCACCGGTCCCGGCCAGGCCGATTTCGATACCGCGCCCTTCGACAACGACGTCCTCGCGGCGGTCCACTACCTGAAAGCGCATGGCGCCCAAACCGTGTCGATCGTCGGAGGCAGCTTCGGCGGTGGGGCTGCCGGCGATGCCTCCATCAAGTCCGCACCGGGCGAGATTGACCGCGTCGTTTTTCTCGGGGCGGCGCCGAATCTGCCGGCGGAGAAGCTGAAATCCCGATCCTTATTCATAGTTGCCCGCCAAGACGCCGACGGCGCCGCCCCGCGCCTCCCTGGCATCCGTGCCCAGTACGAGAAGGCGCCGCAACCCAAAGAGCTGATCGTGCTGGAAGGGTCCGCGCACGCTCAGTTTCTGTTCCAGACGGAGCAGGGCGATCGCGTCCTCCACGAAATCCTGCGGTTTCTTTCCATGCCATAGACTTGGCATTTCCACCACCGCGTCGATTACGGTCAGCGGCGGAATTCTGAAGGCCGGCGATCCGTCTGAATACCAGGTCGATTATTCCAATTGCGCCCTCGTCGGCGCCGGTTTCCTTATCCGCCGCAAACTCGCCCGCTAAGGGCGTGCCCGCCCGGAACCACTACTGCGTGCTGCACCCCAGCCTGAGCACTGCGTTCGCCACAATTTGCACGTCCGCGACATCGACATCGCCATCGCCGTTCAGATCCAACGTCACGGGTATCAGCCCCAACGCCTGATTGAGGACCAGTTGCAGGTCAACTACATTCACGCTGCCGTCCAGGTTCAAATCGCACGCCATCGCCGTTGGTGCGATCACGCCTGACGCAAACCCGCCTGCAACACCGGGCGCGATCATATAGACAGCGAAGGGTGTAGGATTCGCGAATGTGCCGGTAACCATCGTGTGGAATGTCGAGGCGGAGTCCTTGATCATCGTTGTCTGCTGGCCATTCAGGACGAACATGGCGCTGGTCGCCGTAGTCGCCGACCCGTCACTGAAGAACGCCTTCGCGATCACGCTTACCCAGCCGATGCCCGGCTGCACATACACCGCAGGCGCCAGGAACTTCTGGGGAGTCAAACCGCCGGTGGTTGGATCCGGAACCAGCGACACCGGTACCGAACTACCGCCGGGCACGGCGCCGGCATACCCTTGAAAGGCCTGGTTGCGGTCAGAGCTGAGGACACGAACCGTGTACGGCACCGTACCGCTCCCTCCCATGGAATTAAGCGTCTCGGTGTACGTGGTGGGGTTGTTCGGGTCCTCCGTGAGTAGTGCCATGTACCCGTTGGCATAGGGAAATAGGATACCAGCGGGTCCCGCATAGCTGGTGCCTCCGCTGCTGGGGTCGTAGCCCAGTACCACGTTCCCCGCAGCGTCGGATATCGACGGAACAATCCCGGTGCCTGCCGGGTCCACGAACGAGGTCACCACGTTCAGCCCGTTTTCAAAATCCTGATAAAGAGGAGTCTTGGCCACTTCGGGATCAGGCGGAAAGACCTCGACGATCAGGTCGAGTGATGTCAGCAGAACCTGAGCGGCATGCCAGACGGCATCGACCAGGTCTACGCAACCCACTGCTGTCTCTGCGCACGTCGTGCCCCCAACGCCAACTGCCGCGGAGAATTGGCCGAACGAGTCAATAATTGTGAGGAACTTCCCTACGTAGCCGCCCCAAGTAAGGCCGTTACTGAGGGCCGCGGTGAGAGTTTGTGGCAACCCGGATAAATCCAGCAGAGTCTCACTGCCCAACGCTCCCGTTTGGTTGAGGTCGCTCGTGACGACGCCGATCGTCAAATCTCCCAGGTCGAGCAAAACCTGAAGATTGGTCATAAAAAGACCGACTGGCCCGCATCCTTTGCAGTTCGGAAGCGTGCTCGGGGGATCATTCCCCGCCTTCACGACGGCCGCGGCATCGGCGGAGAGCGCCGACAGAAAGTCGCTGGTCAACTTGTCTGTGGTGGTACTCGCACTCACAAGAAAAGCCAAAACGACGTCGCCATTTGGAGTACTCTCAATGCACTGATTGCCGATCAGCCAGTTCACCTGGGCAGGAAAACACAGTTCTGGCAGGGGAGCCTGAAGGGAGGTGTTGAACAGCGTATTGACAAATTGAACCATCGGCAGGTCAAGAAGGACGAGGGCAAGGGGATTATATCCCGCGGGGGCAGTGACCCCAAAGTACTGCGATAGCGCCGTCTGGAACTCCGGGTCGTTGGGCGAAGACAACAAGGTCGGTGAAACAACCAGGTAGGCACTGACCGGGGGCAGTTTCGTGATATCGACAGCCGGTCCCTTGCACAAGGTAAGATCGACACAGGCGTCGTACGCCAGAATCGGAGGAGCCAGAAACAAGCTCGAAGGCACACTAATCCCCGCCACGAAGAACGACGGGCTGTCTGCCCAGTATCCCAGGCTTGCGGTGGACGGCAGGAACGCCACGCTGAGCGAGGCGCTTAGGGCCCCAGCCATTGCGGTAACCGCTGCTGAAATGCTCGTCTGGCTGGTCTGGCTCGTGCTTAGAGAGATAGACGTATTGCCGTTCACGTCCGTCTGGGTGCTTGTCACCGACAATGTCCCGGTAGTTGACAACCAAGTCACCGTGACCCCGGAGATGGGGAAGCCGTTTTGATCCGTCACATTCGCCGTGATAGTCGATTGTGCATTTGGCCCCTGCGTCACCGAGACGGGATTGGCCGATATCGAGATCGCCGTTGGCGTTGGCGTGGCGGCTGTGGCAATCGTGATGGTGCCACTCTGTTTGCAGGGCACTGCGTCCGCCTGAGCGGTGAAGGTCCAGTTGTATGCCCCGAGATTGGCGTACGTGTGGTACGGGTTCTGGAGTAGGCTGATCGAGCCGTCGCCGAAGTTCCATCCAATCGTCGGTGCGTTTATGCAGTTTGTGGGGGCGGCAGTGCTCGTGAACGCGACGGCGCTGCCCGCTGCTCCCGTCGCGGGGACCGTGGCGGAGCACGACAGAATACAGCTCGGAGAGTTCACCGTTATGACTGCGGTCGTGCTGTCCAAGGTATCCCCGCATGCGTCCGTGATTAAAACCCAATACGTCGTGTCTGCGTGCAGCGCGGGAGTTATAAAGCTGGGCTGGCCAGTCCCGACTGGTGTGGATATTGTGCCGCTCGCGCCTTGGTACCACTGATAGGTCAGGTTCGTGCCAGACGCTGATACAGTGAGGGTGGCCGTCTGCCCGCTCGTAGTTGATTGGTTGGCTGGTTGTGACGTGATTGTCGGCGTAACGCACACCGACTCGAAGGCGACGGTGACTCCTCTGCCTGTCATGTCGGTGGCCGTCTGAAACCCCACGCTGATACCGTTGGTAGCCACGACCGCTACGTCGGACGTGTTCTGGAACCCGATGGTGATGCCGTTGGTAGCCGCAACTGCGACGTCGGAGGTGTTTTGGAACCCGATAGCAACGCTGGTATAAACCACCACGGCTCCCTGCGATTCGCAGAATAACGGTACCTGGGCTAGAACGGCGAGCCCGGCCAGAGCGCAAACACGCAAGGAACACGAGGTGTTCGATAGCATGGGGGGTCGCTCTTTCAGTAGCCAAACATGCGTTTCAGTTCGGGACTGAGGTCTGCCGCGCTGACTTCCGTACCATCCTTGCGCAAGAACCGGTATTTTGCAGGCCGTCCCAGGGCGGCGGCCAACTCGACCTTGTCGACCGCATCGGGACCGAATTGCTTGAGGCTCGCGCTGAGCTGGGATGGACTGAATGTCGCGCTGGCCGACAGGACCGTGACACCGCTCCGGCTTAACCCGGAGACAGCAAAGGTCGCTGAGGAAGAGGCTGTCGTACCGCTGAGCGTTGTCGTTGCCGGGCTGGCCGTCGCATTCGAGCCGCTGAACATGAGGGTAACCTGTGATCCCACAGGCACATTCTGAGCCTGCACGATTACCGTAATCGGGTCCTGGAGTTGGGTCGGCAGTAGCAGATTAATGGTCCCCCAATTGGCACTCGTTGCAGGAGGGGCCGGGTAACCGCCGACCGACGAAATCGCGATAGTTGGAGGATTGGTTAAGGCGGTCACGGGGTTGATCGGAGCGGTTACCGGAGTCGTGCCGATGTTCCCCGTGTAGGTCAAGCTGCCGGCGGGTGCCTCCACCCGTACGACGGCGGCCTGAAGATTGCTGAGGCTCACGTTGACAGAGTTTGACACAAGTCGTATTGCACCATTAGCCCCGGTGCCGCCGCCATAATTGGAAGGCCCGCTGCCGTTGGCGAGTATATTCCCCTCAGTAACCGAGATTGACGCTGACGAGGCGATGAGGATTGCCCCACCACCCGACCCGCCGATGCCCACATCACCAATAGTAGGTCCGGCCCCACCCGATCCGCCGATGATTGGGACGAGGCTCAGGGGCCCGACCCACTGGCCGTTTTGGGCTCCGCCGGTCCCACCGTATTGGCCAGGCGCCGGTCCGAGGCCTGGTTGGCCCATTGCTCCTCCGTAGAACCCGCCCGGCCCGGGGACACTGCCACCTGCAGATACGGTTATCGTCCCCTGCGTGATCGTTACCGCGCCGGTTGCCAAGATTGTCACCGGAGTGTTCATAGCGTTTAGAGCAAACGACAAGGTGGCGCCGGAAACGTTGACGGTTGTGTAGTTCAGGGTTCCGGATGCCGGCAACTGGATGGTAGTGTTCTGCGTGACGTTGAGCGCCCCGTCCGCGCCCGTCGAGCCGCTCGAGAACGTCTGCGCCGACAGCCCGGTCGTGAAGCTTATCAGCAACAGTACTGTCTTAACCACGAGGTCCTCCTAATATGGTTACCGGCATGGCATGGGTATATTTATGGTGACGGGAGGTGTCGTTGTGTGCAAGCGCAGGGAAGCGCAGGATTGCGCAGCCCTCCGTGTTTTGCGGCCGTTTACCGGGCGTCGTTGGTCCGGAGTGCCCGATCGAGTGCCGTGTGTTAGGATCGTGTGTCATTGGAACCTCAGGGCCATCGTGAGCTCTCCTCCTGGAAGGAGATTGCCTCCCACCTTGGCGTGGGTGTGCGTACGGCGCAGGTTTGGGAGCGTGATCGGTCGTTGCCGGTGCGCCGCGTCCCTGGCGGTCGTGGTCATGTTCGAGCGAGTATTGTAGAACTCAACACCTGGCTACGGTCAGATACCACCATGCCGCCGAAGAAATCCGGGGCTCATTGGTGGTACTGGTTTGTTCCCCTCGTCGTGGTGGTGCTTTGCGTTGCCGTTGTTGCTGTGCGTTCTCGTCCTGGTGTCCCGTCACGGTATCGCGTTGAACCAGGCACGCTGATTATCAGCGATGACCGTGGTCGTGAGTTGTGGCGTAAGCAGTTTGCCCCCCTTGAACCGTCGGCGTATACGAATGATGAGCGGGTGTGGTTCGGTGACCTCGACGGGACCGGCGCGATTAGTGTGGTCTTCCTTGAGGGCACCAGCCGCCAAGGCGTGACGGAATCATTGATTGCGTACGACACTCGCGGGAGGGAGCGTTGGCGGTTCACGCCGGCACGCACCGTGCATACCAGCACGAAGTCGTTTGCGCCGCCGTTTCATCCGGAACGGTTCCTCATCGACCACCTCGGCCGGGCAGGATTGCTCCGGATCGCCGTGACGAGCACGGATCACTTGGATGACCCAAGCCAGGTCGCCCTCCTTGACAATCATGGTCACGTGTTGCGGGAGTACTGGCACAGCGGTCACCTCCAACACCTCCTCGCCATGGACCTGGATCATCGGGGGTGGAAGACGCTCATCGTTGCCGGGATTAGTAACCCGCACAAGACCAGCACGCTGCTTGTGCTTGACCCGGACCACTTCACGGGCGCAAGCAAAGAGGACAACCCGTCGTACCAGCTCCAAGACCTCCCACCGCCGGTGGAGACTGCGCGCGTCCTCTTCCCACGCAGTTGCATCAACGAGAGGCTCGAACCCTTCACAACCATCACGAGACTCTGGCAGGACGGTGACAATATCGCCGTGGAGGTCCAGCACCGCCTCAACCCGGTTGACGCGACGATCTTCTACCGCCTCAACCAGGACCTCTCCCTCCATGACGTCACTATTGGCACCAGCTTTGAAAGCGCACACCTCGCCCTGCACGCCAGCGGTATCATCAACCACGACCTCACCCCGGCAGAGACCGCCAAGCTCGGAACCCTCACCCACCTCACCACCGAACACTAACCGAAGCAAAACCGCACCAGGAAAAAAAGGAGGGAGTCAACACTCCCTGCCGCAACCCAGCACTCCAACAAATCATGCCCATCGCTCAAGGTGACGGCGACGATGCTGCGCACACCCCTGGACGGAGTGCCGCCGACGGTGCTTGCGGCGGCCGCTCGAACCACCTTCCCTGAAGCGCTCAGCGAGCCTCCTGGTAGCAACAGGCACCCCAAGTTCCAGCAGAGCCGCCCGTCAACGGAGCGGTGTTTTCCACTGCCGGCGCATGGCCGCCCTGAGTCGCACCACGAGCCGTGGGTGGCAGATCCTTCGCCGGCGCTCCCAAGCCGTGGCCGTCTCCTTCAAAGCAACGCATTTCAGAGCGCTCGAAAGGAGACGTTCCCGTCTGAAATAAACCCGTTCCATGTGACAAATCAGTTGTCCAATCAGGCCTCTAGCAGGCTGCTGAAAAAGGCAAATAGGCCGCGGATAAACGCAGATAAACGCGGATAAATTATTTGTTTTCAATCGGCGTTTATCAGGGTTCATCGGCGGCTGGGTCATTTCCATTGTTTTTCAGCATCCTGCTAGATGGGCTGCTACGTGCTAAGCCTCGCGTTTATGAAGCTCAGCGTGGTCAATCGCATCTTCTCTGCGGACCCTGAAAATCTATACCGAGCACGGGAATGCTACCTACCGGTCGGCGGGTGGAAGCTCTAGCTGAAACATCCCCCGAAACAGTCCGCTTTTGCGCCGGCCCGATTGAGATTGTGGGCGTAACGCCCACAGCCGTCCAAGGGAACGGAGACGAAACCAAGCGAAATTCGACGCGGAATGACTAATGCGGATCTTAATATCTGTTTATTCGAATTTGTTGCAATTTGCGTCTGGGTGCTTGTCGCGGACAACGTCCCATTATTCGGAGCCGCTCCAACTTGGCCCAAGCCCACATCGGCTATACCGACTGACAGTTCCGATCCACACGGTGCGATCTCGGACCTCAATTCCAAACCCGCATCAGCCGGAACACCTTCTCGCCGGCCAAGTCCCGACTCAACACGATACAAAGCTGTGGGGACGAGACGTGCGCCAGTCAAACTCAGCGGACCCACCGGAGTTTTAAACATCGCCAGGACCGTTTCCAAATTCTTCCTCCCATAAGTCCAATTATATGAATGAGAATCCCGGTCGCCCCGGGAATCGGCTCATCCCGCCGTGGTATTTCTCTACCGACAAGCCGGCAGAATGACCCCGACTAGGCCCTTGGGTTCGCCTTGGCTTCGTTTTTTTGACAACTCATACAAAATAAAAATACTTATGGGTTCGTTTTGCGATTCGTTTTTCCCCTGGCAGTCGAACGCACAATGCTTCTATAGATGCACTTAAAAATACTTGACATCAATACACTAATATTTTATGATTGTCAGTAGATGAGGCCTCTGGCCCCAAAAAATTCTGCATCATGAGGAGTTCAACAATGTCTCTCACCCACTTCGACCCCTTGGCTAGTCTCCGCGTCTTCGAAGACGCCTTCACCCGTATGGTCAACGAGCCCCGGGCTACCCGCCCCTGGTCTCCCGCCGTCGATATCTACGAAACCGAAAACGAGCTCGTCCTCAAAGCCGACGTCCCCGACGTCGACCCCAAAGACATCGACGTGCGCGTCGAAAATCAAACCCTCTCCATCTCCGGCGAGCGCAAGTTCGAACAGGAGAACTCCAGCAAGGGTTTCCATCGCATCGAGCGCAGCTACGGCACCTTCGTCCGCAGTTTTGCCGTGCCCAACACCTTCGATACCGGCAATGTCAACGCCGACTTCAAGAATGGCGTCCTCACCGTCACCCTTCCTAAAAAGGAAGCCGCCAAGCCGCGCCAGGTAAAAATTGAGGTCAAATCGTAAGTCGCCGAACCGCGACCGCGAACGCGCAGTCCGCATCATAATAATGAACAGGGACAGGCCATCCAGCCAGTCCCGTTGAAAGGGCCGGGGCATCCCGGCCCGGTTTTTTTTCTTGGGGGAATCAAATGTTTCGATTGGATAAACTCACTCAGAAGGCTCAAGAAGCGCTCCAGCAGGCCCAGGGCGTCGCCGAAAAACAGGAAAACCAGGTCCTCTTCCCGCTCCATCTCCTGATCGCCCTCGCGGAGGAGAAAGAAGGCATCGTCCGCCCCGTACTCGAGAAGTGCAACGTCCATCCTGACGCCATCGTCTCTGAGGCGCGCCGCCTTCTCGGCAGCCTGCCCAAACAAGCCGGCATGCAGCCCGGAATGTACCTTTCGCAGCCCATGAACCAGGTGCTGGAAAAAGCCTTCGACGAAGCCACCCATTTTAAAGACGAATTCGTCTCCACCGAGCACCTCCTGCTAGCCCTCGCCGACTACCGCCAGGACCCCGCCGGCCAGCTTCTCGACCGCGCCGGCGCCACGCACGACGCCATTCTCAAAGCGCTGGTTTCCGTACGCGGCACTCAACGCATCACCGATCAGAATCCCGAAACGAAATACCAGGCGCTCGAGCGCTACGCTCACGATCTCACCGAATCCGCGCGCCAGAATAAGCTCGACCCGGTGATCGGGCGCGACGACGAAATCCGCCGCGTCATGCAGGTGCTCAGCCGCCGCACCAAGAATAACCCGGTCCTCATCGGCGAGCCGGGAGTCGGCAAAACCGCCATTGTCGAGGGCCTCGCGCAGCGCATCGTGCGCGGCGATGTCCCCGAGCAGCTAAAGAACAAGCGCCTCGTCGCCATCGATCTCGGCTCCATGATCGCCGGCACCAAGTTCCGCGGCGAGTTCGAAGATCGCCTCAAGGCCGTCGTCAAGGAAATCATCGAGTCCAACGGCGAGATCATCTGCTTCATCGATGAGCTGCACACCCTTGTCGGCGCCGGCTCCGCCGAAGGCGCCATCGACGCCGCCAACCTGCTCAAACCCGCCCTCGCCCGCGGCGAGCTGCGCTGCATCGGCGCCACCACGCTCACCGAATATAAGAAGCACGTCGAAAAGGACGCCGCGCTCGCCCGCCGCTTCCGCACCGTAATGGTCGGCGAGCCAACGGTGGACGACACCATCGCCATTCTCCGCGGCCTCAAACAGAAATTCGAAATCCACCACGGCGTCACCATCAAGGATTCCGCCATCGTCGCCGCCGCCGTACTTTCGCAGCGCTATATCGCCGACCGCTTCCTGCCCGACAAGGCCATCGATCTCATCGACGAAGCCGGCTCCGCGCTGCGCCTCCAGATCGGCTCCGTGCCGGAGGAGATCGACGACCTCGAACGCCGCGTCCTCCATCTCGAAATCGAGCGCCAGGCCCTCACCAAGGAGGACGACGTCGTGTCGCGGGAGCGTCTCCGCGCGGTCGAAAACGAACTCGAAGAACTGCGCGGCAAAGTCGCTCCTTTGCGCGAAAAGTGGAATAAGGAGCGCACCGCGATCGATCGCGTCCGCCAGCTCAAGGAAGAGCAGGAAGCGCTTCAGAAACAAGAAGAGAACGCCAATCGCGTCGGCGATTGGGAAAAGGTCGCCCAGCTACGCTACGGCCGTCTCTCGCAAATCGGCAAGGAAATCGAAGCCGCTCAGCACGATCTCGACGCCGTTGAAGAGAACCCGCTTCTCAAAAAGGAAATCGGCGAGGACGATATCGCCAAGATCGTCTCCAAATGGACCGGCATTCCGCTCCAGCGAATGATGGAGGGCGAGATGCAAAAGCTCATCCACATGGCCGACCGCCTTAAAGATCGCGTCGTGGGCCAGGATGAAGCCGTGCGCCTGGTTTCCAACGCCATACTCCGCAATCGCGCCGGCCTGAGCGACCCCAACCGGCCCATCGGCAGCTTTATTTTCCTCGGCCCCACGGGCGTCGGCAAAACCGAACTCGTGCGCGCGCTGGCCGGCTACATGTTCGACGACGAGAAGGCCATGATCCGCGTCGATATGTCGGAATACGGCGAGCGCCACTCGGTGGCCCGCATGATCGGCGCGCCTCCCGGATACGTCGGCTACGATGAGGGCGGCCAGCTCACCGAACAGGTGCGCCGCCGGCCTTATTCCGTGCTCCTCTTCGACGAAGTCGAAAAAGCGCACCCGGAAATCTTCAACGCCCTGCTGCAGGTGCTCGACGATGGCCGCATGACCGATGGCCAGGGCCGCACCGTCAGCTTCAAGAACACCGTCATCGTGATGACGTCCAACATCGGCACATCGATGGTGGAAAAGAACACCATCGGATTTTCAGCCTTGGGCAAGGATCGCGAGGGCGACGATCGCCGCAAGCGGCTTCTCGAGGCCCTGCGGCACGCGTTCCGCCCCGAGTTCCTGAACCGCATCGACGACGTCATCGTGTTCAACACGCTCACGCGCGAAAATCTGTCGCAAATTGTCGACATCCAGTTGGCCAACGTCAACAAGATGTTGAAAGACCGCAAACTCAAAATGGTGGTCACGCAAGCCGCCAAGGATGTCATCATCAACGAAGGTTACGACCCGCAATTCGGCGCACGCCCCATGCGGCGCGCCATCCAGCGCCTGGTCCAGGACCCGCTCGCGCAGCGTCTCATCGGCGGCGATTTCCTGGAAGGTGAGACCATAGAAGTGGACGCCCAACCCGGGGCCACTGAATTGCAATTCAGAAAGGTGGAGTCCTTGACTCCGGTCGGGAGTTAACTGTAAGGCAGGCAATCTTGCCTGCAGCCGCCTTTCAGGCGGCTCTTTTTTGGGAGCTGTTTATGAGCATCAACACAATCAAAACCGCCGCGCTCCTGGCCCTGCTCAGCGCCGTCCTCATCGTCGGGGGCGGCGCTATCTGGGGCAATAACGGCATGTACATCGGCTTGGCCATCGCCGTTGTGATGAACTTTTCGAGCTACTTCTTCTCCGACAAGATCGCGCTGATGTCCTACGCCGCGCAGCCCGTCAGCGAAACCGAAAATCCCGAAGTCTACCGCCGCGTGGCGCCCATCGTCCGCAATCTCTGCCAGCGCATGGGTCTGCCGATGCCGAAGCTCTGGATCATCCCCGAAGATTCGCCTAACGCCTTCGCCACCGGCCGCAATCCGCAGCATGCCTCCGTGGCATTCACGTCCGGCATTCTGCGCATCATGGACGATCGCGAGATCGAGGGCGTCGTCGCCCACGAACTCGGCCACGTGCTCCACCGCGACATCCTCATCAGCTCCGTCGCCGCCACGCTGGCCGCGGCCATCACGCTACTTGCCCGCTTCGCCTTCTTCTTCGAAGGCGGCGGCCGCCGCGACGATCGCAACGGCGGCATGCTGAGCGCGATCGCCATGATGATCCTCGCGCCCATCGCTGCCGTGCTCATCCAGATGGCCATTTCGCGCTCGCGCGAGTATGAGGCCGACGCCGCGTCCGCCAAGTATACCGGCACGCCCTACGAATTGATTTCCGGCTTGCAGAAGCTGGAATCGTACTCCAAGCGCATTCCCATGGAAGCCACGCCATCCACCGCGCACCTGTTCATCATGAAGCCGCGCCTCGGTCTAGGCCTCGGCAGCTTGTTCTCCACGCACCCGCCCACCGAAGAACGCATCCGCCGTCTGCAGGAAATGCGATGACTGCCTTACTGAGCCGCGACCGCGAGGGAGCGGTGCCTTTCGATAGCGCGGGGCCAACCCGATGAACGAGGTCCGCGTCAACCGGAAAGCGGCCGACCGCGTCGCTTCCGGTCATCCGTGGATCTTCACGAGCGATATCGCCAATCTCGATGGCGCCCAGCCCGGCACGGCCGTCAAAGTTGCCGACCCGCGCGGCCGTCCGCTGGGCACCGCGCACTATAGTTCCGCCTCGCAGATCGCGCTCCGCATGCTGTCTTACCAGGTGGAAGAGATCGGCCGCGATTTCTACCTCACGCGCCTCCGCGCCGCCGAGGATCTCCGCCGCCGCGTCGTGAAAGACACCGACGCTTACCGCGTGGTCCACGGCGAGGCCGATCTGCTTCCCGCGCTGGTTGTCGATCGCTATGGCGATTACCTCGTCATGCAAACTCTCGATCAAGGCATGGACGCAGCCAAAGCCACGATCGCCGATTGCCTCACCGAAATCTTCCAACCCAAAGGCATAGTGGCGCGCAACGATGTCGCGGTCCGCTCCAAAGAGCAATTGCCGCTCGAAACCACGATTCTCGCCGGCGAAATCCCCGATTCGGTCCAACTCCGCATAAATAACCTCACCATGCAGGCCGACCTGCTGCACGGCCAGAAGACCGGCATCTTTCTCGATCAGCGCGAAAACTATCGCGCCGCCGCCCACTACGCCTGCGGCGGCAAGGCGCTCGATTGCTTCACCTCCACCGGAGGCTTCGCCCTCCACCTCGCCGCGAAGTGCGAATCGGTCGAAGCCGTCGACAGTTCCGAAGCCGCGCTCACGACCGCCCGCGCCAACGCCGCCGCCAACCAAATCGCTAATATCCGATTCCAGGAATCCGACGTCTTCGACCTCCTCGCAGGCTACGCTTCGTCGCACCGGCAGTTTTCCCTCGTCGTACTCGATCCGCCGGCCTTCGCCAAGAGCCGCCGCAACTTAGAAGCGGCCATCGCCGGATATAAAGAGATCAACCTCCGCGCGCTCCGCCTGCTCCCCCCCGGAGGCATCCTCGTCACCTGCTCCTGCTCGCACCACCTCAGCGAAGCCACATTCCTCGAACTCATCGCGCAAGCCGCCCTCGATTCCAAGCGCACCCTCCGCGTCCTCGAGCGCCGCACCCAATCGCAGGACCACCCCATCCTCCTCACCGTCCCCGAGACCCACTACCTCAAGTGCCTGATCCTCGAGGTGGTATGACGCCCTCACCTATCGCGACGCGTCTTCCGACCTGCGACGCACCCTCCGACCCGTAACCCGTTCTTCCAACCCGCGACGCGTCTTCCGACCTGCGACGCACCCTCCGACCCGTAACCCGTTCTTCCAACCCGCGACGCGTCTTCCGACCTGCGACGCACCGTTACTGAGCCGCGACCGCGAGGGAGCGGTGCTTTTCTTCTTCTTATTGACATTCTATAAGAGCCGTCTTATAGTCGTTCTATAAGACAATGCCGGAATCCGAAATCCTGCAAGGCACTCTCGATCTTCTCATCCTGAAATCTCTCGCCCTTCAACCGCTGCACGGTATGGGCATCTCCCGCCGCATCTCCCAAATCACCAACGGCGCGTTCGACGTGAAGGCCGGATCTCTCTTCCCCGCCCTATACCGCATGGAGCAAGCCGGATGGCTCGCATCCGAGTGGGGCGAATCGGAAACCAGGCGCCGCTCGAAGTTCTACAAGCTCACCCGCGCCGGCCGCGGCCGCCTGCAATCCGAAGCGCAGCGCTGGGAGCGCATCTCGCTAGCCATGGCCAGCGCTCTGCGAGCCACTTAGGAGGCCCGTCATGATCCGCGCACTTTTTCGTACGCTCTTCCGCAAGCAGCAAACCGAGCAGGAACTCGACGACGAACTCCGCTCCTACCTTGAACTCACCACCGCCGAAAACGAGCGCCGCGGCCTGTCGCCCGCGGACGCCGCCGCGCAAGCCCACCGCGATCTCGGCGGGATGGAGCAAGTCAAGGAAAGCGTCCGCGATGTGCGCGCCGGAGTTTCGCTCGAAATCCTCGCGCAGGACGTGCGCTATGCCATCCGCAGCCTCCGCAAGAATCCCGCGTTCGCCACCGTCGCCATCCTCACGCTCGCCCTCGGCATCGGCGCCAACACCACCATCTTCAGCGTGGTGAACGGCGTCCTCCTCAAGCCGCTTCCCTACCCCGATCCCGCCCGCCTCGTTACGCTCTGGGAAAGCCATCCTACATGGGGCCCATTCCTTGGCGTCGCTCCCGCGAACTTCTATGATTGGCGCGCACAGAACAGCTCGTTCGACAAGATGGCGGCGCTCGATCCCTACCCCGATTTCATCCTCACCGGCGCCGGCGAACCGCGTCGCTTGGCGGGCATCGCCGTCACCGCCGATTTCTTCCCGCTCTTCGGAGTGCGCATGGCGCTGGGCCGCGGCTTTCAGGCTACCGAAGACCACGCCGTGGTGCTCAGCTACGCCACCTGGGAAAAGTACTTCGGCGCGCGGCCGGGCATCGTCGGCTCCCAGGTGCGCATGAACGACGACGGGTACACCGTAGTCGGCGTTCTTCCGCGCGATTTCTACCTCGTTAGCAAAGCGTCCGATTTTGAGGCGCGTGCGCGATTCGAAGTGTGGACCAATCTCGGGCTGGCGTCGCCTCCCCCGGCGTGGGCCCGCGGCTATCACCCCCTGTACGCCTTCGGCCGTCTGAAGTCCGGCACTTCCATCCAATCCGCGCAAGCCGATCTCGACCGCATCGCGGCGAACCTCCGGCGCCTTTACCCGGACGACAATAAGGACAAAACCATCACGGCCTTTCCCATGGAAGAGCACGCTGTTGGCAATGTTCGCACCGCGCTCGTCACGCTGCTCGCCGCCGTCGCCATCGTGCTGCTCATCGCCTGCGCCAATATCGCCAATCTCCTGCTCACGCGCGCCGCCGCACGCCGGCAAGAGATGGCCTTACGATCCGCGTTGGGTGCGAGCCGCTGGCGTCTCGCTCAGCAGCTCCTCACTGAGAACGGAGTCCTCGCCCTGCTGGGCGCCACCCTCGGACTGGCCTTCACGCTTTGGAGCGTCCCCGCTCTGGTGCGGCATCTACCGGCGGACCTGCCGCGCACTTCCGAAATCGCCGTGGATGGGCGTGTGCTCGCCTTCACCACATTCCTCGCGCTCGCCACCGGAATTCTGTTCGGGCTCGTGCCGCCGATTCAGTCGCGAGCCGCCCGGCTCAACGCCCGCGGCGTCGCCTCCGGCCAGTCCCGCGTGCGCGGCGCGCTCACCGTCGGCCAGATCGCACTCGCGTTGGTCCTCCTCGCCGGCGCGGGCCTGATGACGAAGAGCCTGCGAGCCCTCCTGCGAGTCTCTCCGGGATTCCAAACCGCGCACATCCTCACCGCGCGATTTTCGCTGCCGCCGCGGTACGCCCACGGTTATCAATTCGGAACCGGCCGGCACCGCGAAATCTCCGTATTCCAGCGCGACCTAACCGATCGCGTGCGCGCCATTCCGGGCGTGGAATCCTCCGCCTTCTCTGCCTATCTGCCGCTGAGCGGCACCTTCAACGATTGGGCATTTTTCATCGAGGGGCGTCCGCCCAAACCTCAGGGTGTTTTCGATCTCACCGACTACCGGCCGGTGACCGCGGGGTATTTCGAAACCATGGGTATCCCCGTGATTCGCGGCCGTTCATTCACCCGCCAGGATGACGAAGACCACCCTCTGGTCGTCATGATCAACGGCGCGATGGCGCGCAAATTCTGGGGCGGCGAGGATCCCGTCGGGAAACGCCTGAAGTTCGGCGATGAAACCTGGCGCGTGATCGTTGGCATCGCCGGCGACGTCCATCATCAAGGTCTCGCGTCCGCGCCACAACCGGAGATGTACGTACCATGGGGACAGGTCCCCAACGTGGAAGTCCGGCCGACCATCGTGGTGCGCTCCTTCGTCGACCCGGCCAGCCTGACCAGCGCGCTGCGCCACGCCGCCGCCGCGGTCGATCCCGAAGTTCCCATGGATCAGGTCGCTACCATGGACCAGCTCGTCTCCGGGTCGGTGAGCGAGTCGCGCTTCCGCACGGCCCTCCTCTCCGCGTTCGCCGTGCTGGCGCTCTTCGTGGCGTCCATCGGACTCTACGGCGTGATGAGCTACCTCGTCAGCCAGCGCACGCGCGAGTTCGGCATCCGCATGGCCGTGGGCGCGACGCGCGGTTCGGTGTTCGCGATGGTGCTCATGCACGCCGCGAAGCTCGCGGGAATCGGAGTGGCGATCGGGTTGGTCGCCGCGGCGCTCACCGGACGCTTGATCGCGAGCCTGCTCTACGGCGTCAAACCGCTCGACGCCGCGACGCTCGCGGGCGTGTCGATCCTCCTCGCGGCAGTAGCGCTCCTAGCCAGCTACATCCCCGCCCGCCGCGCGGCGCACGCCGACCCGATGGAGTCGCTGCGATATGAGTAAGGTCGCTGGCCTCGGCCCAGACAACAGCCGAGTACGTTCACCCGACGGTGCACTGCGCGCGATCGTGGAAACCAACCATGCCGCGAGTCCACCACTTCCATTCAGGCTTCCTCCGGCGGAGTGCTGCTTACCCGCAATGAGATTTCGCCGGATGGCTCGCATGCCTACGGCGTAGTCCACTCCGGCGGGCACCAGCCCTGGACGCGTACGAGTTGGTTCTACACGCGTGCTGCCGGCAAGATTGTTGAGTTCTCGAAATTCGGCGTGACGCCAAGCGCGGATTTCTCGTTTCAAGACCACGACGTTGTGAAGACGACGATTCCCGGATGCGGCGGGAAGGCCCCGAGCCGGACCCTTTCGGGCAGTTTGCGAGTGCCGCCCTGCCGATCTACGGTCGCGCTTCTCGCCAGCTACACCCCGCCCGCCGCGCGGTGCACGCCGATCCGAGGGAGTCGCTGCGATATTAGTGAGGAAGAAAAAGCACCGCTCCCTTGCTTGCGGTCGGGGCTCAGTTTGTGCGTAGTTAATGAGCCGCGACCGCAAGGGAGCGGTGCCTTTCGCCAAGCCTCTCACGCCAGAATCGCCTGCACCACGTTCGCTTTTTCCTGCCCGGTGAGTTTCACGTCGAGCCCCTGATAGCGATACGTGAAGCGCTCGTGGTCGATGCCGAACTGATGCAGGATGGTCGCCTGGAAATCGCGCACGTGCACGGGATCGCGCACGATGTTGTAGCTGAAATCGTCCGTCTCGCCGTGGACCACGCCGCCCTTGATTCCGCCGCCGGCCATCCATAGCGCGAAGCAGCGCGGATGATGATCGCGCCCGTAGTTCGCCTTGCTGAGCTTGCCCTGGCAGTAGATGGTGCGGCCGAATTCCGCCGCCAGAATCACCAGGGTATCGTCGAGCATGGCGCGCTGCTTGAGATCCTGCACCAACGCCCAACACGCCTGGTCCATTTCCTTGCACTGGCTCGCCAGCACTTCCGGCAAATCGCTGTGCACATCCCAGCCGCGATGGTAGACCTGCACGAAGCGCACGCCGCGCTCGGCAAGGCGGCGCGCCATCAGGCAGGTCTGCGCGAACGACGCCGGGTTGCGGGCGTCCTCGCCGTACAGCTTCCACGTGCTGTCCGGTTCTTTGCTGGTGTCGGTCAGTTCCGGCACCGAAGCTTGCATGCGGAACGCCATCTCGTACTGCGCGATGCGCGTGCGCGTTTCCGGGTCGCCGAGTTTCGCGAGCTGCAACTGGTTCATCGCCGAAAGCGAATCGAGCATTCGCCGGCGCACTTCCACGGGCACGCCATCGGGGTTGTTGATGAAGAGCACCGGGTCGGCGCCCGCGCGCAGGCTGACGCCGGAATATTCGCCGGAAAGAAATCCCGCGCTCCACATGCGCGCCGAAATGGCCTGGACGTTGGCTTTCGGATTATTGTGCTTGGCCTGGAGCACCACGAACGTGGGCAGATTCTGATTCATGCTGCCGAGCCCGTAGCTGATCCACGATCCGATGCACGGCCGCCCGCCCACCTGCTGGCCGGTCTGGAAAAACGTGATGCCGGGCTCGTGATTGATGGCCTCGGTGTACATCGATTTCACGATGGCGATGTCGTCCACCATGCGCGCCGTATACGGCAGCAGCTCGGAAACCCACGCGCCGTTCCGGCCGTACTGCGCGAACTTGAAGACCGAGGGCGCGATGGGGAATCGCGTCTGCCCGCTGGTCATGGTGGTGAGGCGCTGGCCGTTGCGGATGGATTCCGGCAGGTCCTTATCGAACAGGGCGTCCATCTTCGGCTTGTAGTCGAAGGTCTCCATCTGCGGCGGCGCGCCCACCAGGTGCAGATAGATGCAGCGCTTCGCCTTCGGCGGAAAATGCGGCAGCCCCGGAATTCCTCCGACGACCGTTTCCGCCGCGCGGCCTTTTGGCAGCAGCGACGCCAGCGCCAGCGCGCCGATGCCGTGCGCCGCGCGCGCGAAAAAGCGGCGGCGCGTCTCTTCCACGGCCATATCGCTCGCCAGCGGATCGAGCGCGTGCCGGCCCGGTGGCGTCGCGCGCAGCGATTCGCGGTCGAGCCGCAGCGATTCGCGGTCGTAGTGTCCGTCTTCGTCCGGCAGCAGAATGGATCGCGGGCCCGTCATTTATTGAATACCTCGTCGAGATTCAAGAACTGGCTGGTGAGCATGCTGAGCGCGGCATGCTCGGAGTGGGAGAGCGATCGGTCGGCCTTGCGGTGGCTTCGCCCGCAGCGATTCGCGGTCGAGACGCAGCGTCTCGCGGTCGTGGTGTCCGTCTTCGTCCGGCAGCAGAATGGATCGCGGGCCCGTCATTTATTGAATACCTCGTCGAGATTCAAAAACTGGCTGGTGAGCATGCTGAGCGCGGCATGCTCGGAGGGAGAGAGCGATGGGTCGGGCTTGCGGTCGCCATCGTCCAGGAATTTGCGCGCGTCTTCGGGGTGGTCGCTGTAATAGCGCGCGAAATCGTCGTAGGCCTTGCGCGCGATGGCGCGCTCGTTGGCGGCGAGCGGGCGCATGAGCACGCGCGAGGCGATGTAATCCAGGCGGGCGTCGAACCCGATGGCGTTCTCCATAGCGGTTTCGGCGAGATAGCGAGCGGCCTCCACGAATTGCACGTCGTTCATGGTGGCCAGCGCTTGCAAAGGCGTGTCGGTGCGCTCTCGGCGAATGATGCACGATTCGCGCGTGGGGCCGTTAAACACGTCCATCGATGCCGGCGGCGCGGCGCGCTTCCACAGCGTGTAGAGCGAGCGGCGATACAGCCCGGTGCCGGAATCGGCCTTGTAGAAGCGCGTGTCCGAACCCTCCATGGCGACCGCTTCCCAGATGCCGTCGGGCTGGTACGGCTTCACGCTCGGACCGCCGACCTGCGGCGCGAGCAGGCCGCTGACCGCGAGAGCGTAGTCGCGGACCATTTCGGCGTCCATGCGGAAGCGCGGTCCGCGGCTGAGCAGACGATTCTCGGGATCCTTGGCGATTTTCTCGGGCGTGGCGAGCGCCATTTGCCGGTAGGTCGCGGAAGTCAGGATCTGGCGGTAGAAGCGCTTCATGTCCCAGCCGCTCTCGCGGAAATCGACGGCCAGGAAATCGAGCAATTGTGGATTAGACGGCGGCTCGCCCTGGCTTCCGAAATCGTCGGCGGTCTTCACGATGCCCATGCCGAAAATCTCCTGCCACATGCGATTGACCGCCACGCGCGCGGTGAGCGGCTGGTCGTCGAGGAAAAGCCACTGGGCGAATCCCAGGCGATTGCGCTGGAGCGAGGCCGGCATCGGCGGCAGGATTCCCGGCGGATGCGCTTCCACGCGGTCGCGCTTCTGATCGTAAGCGCCGCGATAGAGCGTGTAGGCGAAGGGCTTCTGATCGCTGCGCTCTTCCATCACGAGGGTCGCCGACCCGCGGCCCTGGAGCCGGCGGAAATCGAGATTCAACCGATGCTGTTCGCGGGCGAGCTTCTGGTACGGCTCGGAATCGTGGGCGAGGAACCAATCGAGCAGGTTGGCGCGGGCGAACGGCGTGAGTTTCGCCGTCGGATACGCAAGCGCCGCGGAGGTGTCGGGCCAGACGCTCAGTAGATGCGCTTCCGCCTGGGTGAGGACGCGATGGTAGAGGTGGAATTCCGAGATCGCGCCGCCCGGGAGCGACCGGCCGAGCGTGATGTTCTCGTCGGTCTCGATGGAGCCGTTCAGCCGCCCGGTGCGCGCGCCCAATCCGGCGAGCACCACGGGCTCGCCATTGAGGTAGAGCATCATGCCGGTCTGATTGCGCGAGCCATCGTATGTGCCGACGAGTTCGTTCCACGTGCCCGGCAGCACGGCGCGCGACTTCGCTGCCCGCACTTCGATGGCCTGCCCGTTGTCGCCGATCAGGCGGAAGGCGATCAGACCGTCATCCGCATCGACAGCCCATCCGCGGCCGCGGTCCTTGGTGTTCTGCTGCGAAACCACGACGTACTTTTCGGCTTTTTCCGGCGAAAGAAAGCGCACGCTGATGGACAACGCACGCTCGGATTGCGCACGCGGGCTGTCTTTCAGCGCCTTGCCAAGCGTGAAGCTGGCGGCCGCGAAGGCATCGTCTGCCTGCTCGATGGGCTGCGCGTTCGGTTCGAGCGCGCGGTCCGCGAGCCACTTCTCGAAATTGCTCGCGGCAGCGGTGCGCGTGTGTTCCATCTCGGCGGCGACAGCTTTCAGGCTCGCGGTTTTCTGCTCCCACACGGCGCGATCGGTCTCACGCGGAACGAAAACGATGGGCGGCGTGTCGGCGAGATTGCCGTCCATGATTTTCTGCGTGGTGTTGCGGAAGAACGCCCCTAGCGCGTAGAAATCTTTCTGCAAAATCGGATCGAATTTGTGGTCGTGGCAGGTGGCGCAGCCGACGGTGAGGCCGAGCCAGACCGCGCCTACGGTATCGGCGCGATCCTTGGCGTAAATCTCGGCGTATTCGTCTTCGATGATGCCGGCTTCATTGGTGGTTTCGCCGCCGCGCAGGAATCCGGTGGCGATGCGCTGGTCGAGCGTGGGATTGGGAAGCAGGTCGCCGGCAAGCTGCTCAATGGTGAACTGGTTGAATGGGAGATTGCGGCTGTAAGCTGCGATCACCCAATCGCGGAACGGCCAGATATCGCGGTAATTGTCGAAGTGAAAGCCGTTGGTGTCGGCGTAGCGCGCGGCATCCAGCCAATAACGCGCGCGATGCTCGCCATAGTGCGGCGAGGCGAGGTAGCGATCGACCATGCGCTCGTAGGCGTTGGGGCTGGTGTCGGCGAGAAATCCTTCGACCTCGGCGGGCCTGGGCGGCAGACCCGTGGTATCGAGCGCAACGCGACGAATGAGCGTGCGCTTATCGGCGGCGGGCGCGGGAGCGAGGCCGTTGGCTTCCAGCTTGGCGAGCACGAAGCGGTCGATGGGATTGCGGACCCAGGCGGCGTCCTTCACGGCTGGAAGTTTCGGCTGGACAGGCGGCTGAAACGCCCAATGTTCCTTCCACGGTGCGCCGGCGTCGATCCAGCGCTTGACGGTCGCGATCTGCTCCGGCGTGAGCTTTTTGTGCGCCTCCTCGGGCGGCATGCGAAAGCTCGCGTCGGTGGAGCTGATGCGCTGGTAGACCATGCTCTCGGCGGATTTGCCGGGCACGATGGCGGTACCATCGGCGCGCTGCTCGAACGCGGAGTCGCGGCGGTCGAGGCGGAGATCGGCCTGACGCGCGGCGCCGTCGGGCCCGTGGCATTGGAAGCAGTTTTCGGAGAGGATGGGGCGGATTTCGCGCTGAAAATCGATATTCTGCGCGAGCAAAACGTGGGCCGCGCAGAGCAGCGAGGCTCCGACTGCGATGCGGTGAACGACCAAGTCCCCCCTCCGTATGAGAAAGTCGTTACAAGTATATCGCGGGAAGGGGTCACGCGCTGCTACGCCGACGAACTGCAACACCCGCTGAAGGGAACACCCCTGTCTGTGGCAGGCGGGAATTTTGGGAACGAGGCGACGTAGTAGCCCTCTGAATGGCGCTCAATCGCAACATCGAACTGTATTGGCACGGGATGTCTCCTTGCTCCGATGGTAGATGCCGGATGCGGGAGCGCCTTGAAGGCTGGAAGGGCGTGCTGTCATTTCTCCGCCTGCTAGAGGATGGGACTCACGGGAGTAATTTACGCGCCTCCTGAGCGGATTTGCGGAGCCAGGCGCGTTTATAGGGGATCTCCCAGAACGCGACTTAACCGGCCAAAAACTGCCCGTTTTGACGCCACGTTGTGGATGAGTTCCGGCAGCTCGCCGATCACTCTTTATCGCATCAAAAGGGGCTGAACGCAAGGCAAACCCGAAGAGGGCCACCTGGGCTGCTCAGCGGGCGGCCGCACCACTACAGTAGGATCAGTTTCGAACGAAAGAAAATATTGCTTTCCATTGACGTAAGGGAGGCCTTCACTTTAGACATTGGCCGGTATAAAGCGACTTCTGGCCAACACGCGAATTCTCAGGTCATAGGCGTCCCGCCACCCGCCGGAAGGTTCGCTGATCTGCCAAACTGTGGTCCGCCGTCCGGACGGAAGTTTCGCTCAGCGCTGCATCAGCCGCGCAAACCAGTTCTTCGGCGGCTGCTCGAACCCTTCCACCATCCAGATCTGAAATGGCCACTTGGCGATCGAAGTCAGCGCGCGTTTGCCGTCCGGATGGATGCTGAATCCGGCTGGCAGGCCCGTGGAGTCCGGAAAATCCACCGCAGTGACAAACTTCTCCGCCCCGGCCTTCACGTTCACCGCGTAAAGCTGCCACTCCGCCCCCTTACCCGTGGTGTTTTGGAAAATCCCGTAAACCTGGCTGCCGTCTCTTGAGAAGCTATAGGCGCCGAATTTGCGCGAGGTCAGCATGCGTTTGGATTTGCCGTCCGGCGAGATCAGGTCCAGGCCGTCCGCGGCCGGATAGAGAATCCAGTCCCCCGCGGGTGACCAGTGGGTCACTGAGTAAACCCAGGGCTCGGCGTTTGCCAGGATCACGGGCGTTGCGCCCGGTGCGGCGCGGATTTTCGCCAGTTTTGTCTGCCTTTCCTCCGCACGAAGGTACGCGATCCACTGACCATCGGGCGACCACGCCGGAGCCCCGGCCGCACCCTTATCCAGCAGCACGGCGTTGCTGCCGGACGCGTTCGCCAGCATCAGCCCGCTGTCGGCGCGGAACACGAACCGCGTCCCGTCCGGCGACCAGCGCGGCTGCACCGGGCCGCCAGTTTCGATCAGACGCTGGGAAAATCCCGCGCCGGATGCGTCCTGATCCACGATCGCGCGCCCTGTAAGTCCTCTTTGGGAGAACAAAAAATGGGTTCCCGATGGCGCCCAGTCCGGCCACCGGTCGGTTCCCCCAAACCCGATCAGCGTATGCACGGAACCGTCCGCGAGCCCGACCTCGACCACGTTCCATTCGGTATTCCCATCGGGATAGGCGATCCTTTTGCCATCCCGCGACACCGACGGATCGCCCATGTAGGTGCCGCCGGACAGGATTGTCTGCTGGCTGCCATCTCTGATATCAAGCCGAACCAGCGCGGATGTGTTATCGACCCTCTCTTCCGCCACCACGAGACTGTGGCCGTCTGGAAACCAGCTCTCACCATAGACATATTCCCCTGCTGGCGCCGCGTAAAGCTTGCTCGCCTTGCCGGACGGATACGGCAACACCCACACCGCGCCCTCGGTGTTGGCCGCCAGCTCGGAACCGTCGGGCGAGAATTGCAAAACGGTGAACGGCGGGCCGCCCACCGGCCCTACCCAGAATTCTCTTGCCGCTCCACCGCGCGCCGCACTCAGCCAGATCTTCCCGTCCCGCGCAAACGCCAGCGTCTTGCCGTCGGGATGAATGGAGGCTGCATAGGCGTGCTCCATGATTAACTGCGCGGCGCCGCCGGAAGCCGGAACGGCCCACACGCTATCGCCGGTCATATAATAGATGGTTTCCCCGCCGGGCGACCAAAAGGGATACCAGCACCAACCGGGCGCGTTGGTGAGCTGCGTGGCCTTGGGTGACCCGATGCCACGGGCGAAAATCTGCTCGATGCCGTGCACGTCCGCCGCGTAAGCGATGCTCTTGCCGTCCGGAGACCAAGCCGGTCCGCGCTCCTGGGTTTGCCCGCTCCCGAGTTGCGTGAACCGGTACTTCGACAGATCGGGACCGGGCGGCGGCGTCAGGTGCATCGTCAGGATCAACCCGGCAGCCAGGCCGGCGATTCCAACCAATGCAGTGATGGGCCAGCGCCTCCGCTTTCGCGTTGCCGCGGGCTCGACAGCAGTAGTGGTTTGTGAGAGCCTGTCGCGGATCTGTTTCAGCTCGCGATATAGGTCGCGCGTCGAGTCGTAGCGCTCGGCGGGGTCTTTGGCGAGCAGCCGCTCGATCACCCAGCGCAGCGGTGCGGGGACGGTGGCCGGTAGCGGCTCGGCGTCTTCGCGGATAATGGCCGCCATGGTCTCCGGCGCACTCACGCGATGGAACGCCCGCTTGCCCGAGGCCAGCTCGTACAGCACGAGGCCAAACGAAAACTGATCCGATTGCGGTGTGAGATTCGGATCGCCGCGCGCCTGCTCCGGCGACATGTAGTCCACCGTGCCAACCGTGGTACCGGGATCGGTGACGACCGTCTCGGTGGCATCCGCGGCCCGCGCGGACATCGCCGTTTTCGCCAACCCGAAGTCGAGAATCTTCACCCGCCCGTCGCGCGTAACCAGAATATTGCCCGGTTTCAGGTCGCGGTGTACAATCCCCCCCGCGTGGGCCGCAGTCAAGCCGTCGGCGATCTGCACCGCCACATCCAGCAGCTTGCGAACGTTGTCGACCGGCGCAACAGGCGACCCCTCGACAAACTCCATCACCAGGTAGTTCGGCCCGACGTCGTAGAGCTGGCAGATATTGGGATGATTCAGCGCGGCGATGGCGCGCGCTTCCCGGTCGAAGCGTTCGCTGAAATTCTCGTGCGAGACCTTGATGGCGACGGTGCGATCGAGGCGCGTGTCGCGCGCGCGATACACTTCGCCCATGCCGCCCGCGCCCACGGGCGCGGCGATCTCATAAGGCCCCAAGCGGGTTCCGAGAGCCAAAGGCATGGATACTAAGCGATTTTAGCCTACGCAAGATGGCGGAACGTGGATTGTTTGCAGGACGACGGTGCATCTCGGCAGCCGAACGGATTTTTGGATGTTCCCTGACGCCGTATTATCTACTAGGCGGTTCGGCTACTGCGCAGCCCGTAGAATTGGCGCGCTCATTCAAATTCCCGAGATACGGCGTTCGAGTCCATTGAGCGGGGGCGCCACAGCCCGCCGTCCGCGTCCGACCATCTCGCGTGGAGGGCTGTAAGGGCGGAGGAAAAGCTCTGCCGCTCGTGCTACTTATAACCGGCCGGCCAAAACTCTTCGTCCAATTCCTGTTGGATATAGGCGGCGTCATCCACGGACAGCCGGACGCTGTTGTAGGTGATGTAGTGGAAGTGCCGCGCTACTTGTACCAGATTGAAGCGGTACCAGAGTTCACGGGCGATTCCTGAGGCGATGTCGGCTGCTTGAACATGCTGCGAGTTCATTGATTTCATTTCCATCAACGGCTGCGGTCTCGTGAAATAGAACGGCGGCGTTGTCTGGCTTATAACCTCATCTCGCTGGTCTTCCATCCGGCGAATCTGCTGCCGGTCGCCCTCGTCGAACGCATGAGAATCGCAGAGAGCGTCATTCGCTTCCCAGCACCTAGCCGACGAACTGCCAAGAAGTTCATCGGTCGCTGGCGTGAAAACCGAAGCCGATGCGCTCACATAATCCGCCACCTGCCCGATGATATTGGAACATTTTTTTCGGAAGGGCTCAATATCGGTCGATAGCCATTCCGGCCGCTGGATCTGGAAACCGCAATCCTTCGGCATTAAATACGGGTTCAACCGCAAGCCGCTGGTATATTCCAGCGCGCGATGGGCCGTGACGTACTGTTGCGCCGAAGAGCGAAACAGGACGCTCTCGGCGATCCCGTCGTTGAAGATCTCTCGCACCCGTTCGAGGTGCGCCGTGGATGCTTCCAGCCGAGCAGCAAAGCGCAGCAGGTCCGTTCCCTTGGGAAGCCAGCGGCGGAGGGCGCTACCCAGTCCCAAGATGTTGGGCCGCGGGTCCACGATATGGATACGAGCCTGACTCCCTATACTACGAAGCAATCCAAGCTGTGCGCTAATTTCCTGTGAGAAAAGGGAGTCGACAGCAGCCTTCTTGAATTCCTCGCCTGGTGCCGCACCGGACATATTGCGCATCAGATCAAACCAGCTGAGTTCGGAATCTTCAGCCATCACCTGCGCGTGAATCGAGACGAATGGTACTTTAGGGAGCGAAGTATCGTCCGTAAAGGATGCTGCGCCCCCGACTAAATGGGGCATTTCTTTGATTATACCGGACCTTCGGCAGCCCTGATCAGTGCGCGAAGTTCATCGTGACGTTTTCGCCTACGCCTACTTCTGCCGACGTGGTCCCCAAACGGCGTTGGGGGAAGTGTCGCCGGATTACTCCCCACAAGTCCGCTCCAGTTCGGACATCACCGTGTTGTCAATCTTCACGGGGCAGGATTCGACCGTAAATTGCATTGCAAATTGCTTTCGCGATAGGCACCCCACGTTGATAGAGTGTTCCGTTGGTGTTGCACCAGTGTGTCAGCCGTGCACGTGTTCGGGCGGTAGGCTGGCCATAGCGTTCAAGTTCGCTAAGGACCTTCCGCGCGACGCCAGCGTCGTCACAATTGGGACGATTGTCCGCCATTTCTGCGATGAAAAGCTCGCACTGGCGGCGGGCTTCTGCGATGTTCACCATAGCTGCTGGAACATCGTAGCGCATTGCTTTCCGCGTTGCGTCCCATGACGACGTTCCTGCGAGTGAACCGATACTCCCCATGGTCGGCTTGCGATCCGGCACGGGCCGGTCCCGGAAGCGTCAGTCACGATCCAGGACCAACACGCCAAGTTCCGGATCGGCCAGGAACTCCGTGATCCGAATTGCCTCGCGGCGCAATACCCGTTCCGCGTCCCTCGTCGGGTGCGTCCAGCACCGCAGCCAAACGACTTTGGGGGGCGGCCCTATGGTTGTGGCGAGTTCGTAGAAGTCGGAGTGGGTGCTCACGATGACGAAATCCCTGGCCTTGGCCAGCTCCCAGATTTCACGATCCGCGCTTTCGAGCAAATCGAACTCGACAACGTGCGCCGACTCCGGGTACAATTCTGCGAGGCGGACGACGAGCTTGCGCGAGAGGTTTTCGTCGAACAGCAGCTTCACAGAGCCACGCGCCTGCCGAGTCTCGCAGCAAATTCATAAACCGCCCGGAAGTCATCCGGCTCCAGCTCCGGGTAATCATCGAGGATTTGCTGTTCTGTCATGCCGGCGGCGAGCCAATTCAACACGTCCCATACCGTGATGCGCAGCCCGCGGATACACGGCTGGCCAGAGCGCTTGCCGGGCTCGATCACGATGCGGGGTGTCATGCTTCGAGGATATCACTGGCCAGCGATGAAGCGCTCATCTGAGGTCCGCGGGGTATTACTCCCGTTAAGTCGGCTTGTGGCGGGGATTCGTGGGCTCGGACCGGATTTCAGATCACTCCTGTGAATCACGCGGATCGGCTGTATTTCAAGAAACCAGCTTGTGAGGGCGGGCGTCGAACCCGTGCAGCGGCACATGAAACGCGGAGAGGGATCGCCGGGGTGAACCAGGATCGAAACAAGAGCGGCCACTTCGGCGCCGCTGAGACATTTTTGCAGGATCTACGGCATGGGATTCGGGCGCTCTCGAAGGCGCCTCTGTTCACCGCAGCCGCGGTGATGGCGCTCGCGCTCGGCATCGGGGCGGGCACGGCGATTTTCTCCGTAGTCAATGCCGTGGTGCTCAGGCCGCTGCCTTATCCTGACCCGGACGGGATCGTCGTCTTCGCGACATCGTCGCCGGCGGGAGAGTGGGCGGCGGCGGCGTCCCCCGTGGAATTTAATTTCTGGCGCGAGCGAGCCACCGCAAACCAGGATATTTGTGCATACCGATACGGCCGCATCAGTCTGACGGGCGATCGGCCGCAACAACTCCGGTCGGCGTCGGTCACGTCCGGCTACTTCCGTCTCTTCGGCGAAAGGGCCGCGTTCGGCCGCACGTTTACAGCGGAGGAAGATCGGCCCGGTGGGGGAGATGTCGTGGTACTGAGCGCGGAGTTTTGGAAGCGCGAGTTTGGCGGCGATCTCCACGCGACTGGCAAAGAGATCTTCCTGGGCGGGAAACCGTACCGGATAGTAGGGATAATGGCTCCGGCGCTGGAGCTCCCCGCGGCCTTCAACTCCGGTGACGACAGCGATCCGATCGATGTCTGGATGCCGTTTCAAATTGACGATCGCAGCGCCGATGCAAACGCCTATTTCACCGTGGCGGCCCGCCTCAAAACTGGAATCAGCCTCCGTGGCGCGCAAGCGCAGCTTCAACTCACCACAGCCCAGTTCCGGCGGAGGTTCCCAGCGGCCGACCTTCAGCCGAAAGCATTCTTCACCCTCGTTGGAATGCGCGCCGCTTTGGTTGGCGACGTGGACCTGGCTGTGTTTTGGAGCGCGGTTGCGTTCCTGCTGGTCATCGCGTGCGTCAACGTTGCGAACCTCTCCGTGGCGCGGGGCGCCGGCCGGCGGCACGAGATTGCCCTCCGCGCCGCGCTGGGCGCGGGAACGGGCCGCATTGCCCGCCAACTGCTCACAGAAAGTGTTCTGCTCTCGACTGCTGGGGGAGCATTCGGTCTGGCTCTCGGCACCATCGGCATCCGCGCCCTGCTGGCGCTGAATACGGTCAACCTCCCGCGCATCGGCAACCGCGGGTCCGCCGTGACTCCGGACTGGCGGGTTGTGTTGTTCACCGCGATGGTGTCGCTCGCCACTTGCGTGCTGTTTGGCCTGATGCCGGCGCTCCAAAGCGCCCGCGCCGATCTGAATGAAGCGCTGAAAGAAAGCCGCGGCCGTTCCGGCGTTAGCCGCCGCCAGACCAAAGCACGCTCGCTGCTGGTGTCCGCCGAAGTAGCGCTGGCCTTGGTGCTGGTAGTGGGTGCCGGATTATTGATTCGCAGCTACGTCGCATTGCGGTATCTCAATCCAGGCTTCGACAGCCGAAATGTGCTCACCCTGCGTGTCTCGCTGGCAGCGACTTCGCGGTTTCAAAAGTCGTCCGGCGTCGCTGAGTTCGTGCGCGACGGTGTACAGCGCATCGGCGCAATCCCCGGAGTGCTGGCGGCAAGTTCCACCTGCTGCCTGCCGTTTGAAAACAACCTGATCGGAGGCGTGATCGTCCTCGGACGGCCATTGCAAAGCCGGGATCATGGAGAGGTGGATGTGGCTACCATTTCACCGCGATACTTCGATACGCTGCGCATCCCGATCCTTCGCGGCCGCGCTTTTACGGATCGCGACGCCATGGGCGCCGCTCCGGTTGTGATCGTGAATCAAGCCATGGCGCGGCGCTACTGGCCGGGCGAGGAGTCGTTTGCAGCGGCCCTTCAGGCGAGCCTCGAATTTCCCGATCTGCCGGCCCTGCCCTGGCAGATCGTCGGCATCGCGGGAGACGTCCGCACGTACGGCTTGACTCAGAACGCGCCAGCCATCGTGTACTTTCCGGTGGCGCAAGCTCCCGAGGATCTCAGCGCGTATATCGTGCGAACCCCCGTGGCCTGGATCGTTCGCACGTCGGCGGACACGGCTTCGCTCCGGCTGGCAATTTAAAAAGAGCTGATCCGGGCGAGCGGCGGTCTTCCGGTGTCGAGTGTGCGTTCCATGGATGAGATCCGGTCCCAATCGACCGCCGGCCGGGAGTTCAACATGCTGCTGCTTACCATCTTTGGCGGCTCGGCGCTGGTGTTGGCTGCAATCGGCATCTACGGATCGATGGCGCACTCCGTCGAGCAGCGTTCGCAGGAACTCGGAGTGCGGCTTGCCTTAGGCGCCCAGCCTGGCGACGTACGAAATATGGTCGTTTTTCAGGGTGTGCGCGTGGCGCTGATCGGAGTCGCGATCGGCTGCGCCGCTGCCTTCGGCTTCGCACATTTCATGGCGAGCTTTCTGTTCGGGGTCAAATCGCGGGACCCTGTCGTTTTCGTGTTGGCGCCGGTGCTTCTGAGCACGGTAGCTCTCTTCGCCGTCTGGATGCCCGCCCGCCGTGCGAGCACCATCGATCCGGTCGAGGCTCTTCGCCATCAGTAAGAGTCTGGGCCGCGATTGCCATGGTAGGATACGGTGGACAACGGCATCGAGAAGCAAGGAGAAATCGACGATGAAATTGGCGAATGCGGCGCTTATCGCACTGGCGCCAATGGCGGCATGGGCTCAGGTCAACGTCGGCGAACAGAAGCCCGAAGCCAGCCTGCCCTTCACCATGACCACGGTGACCACATTTAACCTGCCCTGGCGGCTGGCTTTCCTACCCGATGGCCGCATGCTGATCACGGAAAAGGTTGGACCCGTCTGGCTGGTGACGCAGCAGGGCGAGAAGATCCAGGTGGACAACACACCCAAGGTTTATTACCAGGGCCAGAGCGGCATGCACGGCGTTTTCCTCTCGCCCCATTACGCCACCGACCACAATATTTATCTCACCTATGCCGCGCCGGGCGACTACGGCGGCGGACTGGCGCTGGCCCGCGCCAAACTGAACGTCACCGCCACGTCGGCGGCGCTCGAGAACTTCGCGGTGCTGTGGCGCCAGATGCCCACGGGCCGGGGCGGCCAGGAAGGCGCGCAGGTGGCCTTCTCGCCCGACGGCAAGTATCTCTTCCTCACGGTTGGCGACCGGCAGCGCATGACTCCCGCCCAGGATCCCGACCAGCCCGAGGGCAAGATCCTGCGGCTGACGCTGGACGGCAAACCAGCTCCCGGCAATCCCGACTACGGCAAAAACGGCGCGGCCACGATTCCCCTGATCGATCCGCCGCGCGACACCGAAGCGGCCAAGACGGCGAAGGTAGTCAGCACTTATACTTTTCCCGGCCCCAATCTGACGCCGTCTGAAACCTGGGCCAGCGGTGTCCGCACACCCTACGGCCTGGCATTTTCGCCCACCGGCGAATTGTGGGAGGTGGAGCATGGCCCGCGCGGCGGCGACGAGCTGAACCTCATCGAGAAGGGCGAGAATTATGGCTGGCCGCTCGTTTCGTATGGCGAGAACTACAACGGCGTGCCCATTCCCAAGCCCGACACGCGGCCCGACCTGGCGAAGCCGGTGCTCTATTGGGTGCCGGTGATCGCGCCGGGCAACCTGATGTTCTACCACGGCGCCCAGACCTTCCCGCAATGGAATGGCAACGGCTTCGTCAGCGGACTGGCGACATCGTCGCTCAACCGCATCATTTTTGACGGCCATGGCGGCGCCAAAACGGCGGAGCGCTGGGATGTGCATTTCCGCGTCCGCGACGTGGAAGAAGGCCCCGACGGCTCGCTGTGGATGCTGGAAGACAAGAATCCCGGCGCCTTGGTCCATGTGACGCCGAAGTGATCCGTTCGCGTGAAATTGGCCGGGGATGGACACGGATTCACACGGATAAACGGCACCGCTCCCTTGCGGTCGCGGCTCATTAACTTGCGGGTCAGTAAGCGGATCGTTGCTCCACCTTGTAGCATGGGAGATTGACCGCGCTGCTCATTTTCGCCGCTACTTATCTGGTCCTAGCCATCGGACGGCTGCCGGGATTTCGCATCGACCGCACCGGCGCCGCGATTATCGGGGCCAGCCTGATGGTGGCGGCGGGCGTTCTGACGGTGGACGAAGCCTGGGCTTCCATCAATTACGAAACCATCATTCTGTTGTTCGGCATGATGATCGTGGTGGCAAACCTTCGGCTTTCGGGGTTCTTCACGGTGGTGACCGCGTGGGTGGTGGAACACGCGCACCGGCCGCTGGTGCTGCTCTCCGTCATCGTGGTGGCGTCGGGCGTTTTCTCGGCTTTCTTCGTGAACGACACTATGTGCCTGGTGATGACGCCGCTGGTGCTGGAGATCACCGGGCGGCTGCGACGGAATCCGCTGCCGTATCTGCTGGCGGTGGCGATGGCCGCCAATATCGGCAGCGCCGCTACCATCACGGGCAATCCGCAAAACATGCTGATCGGGACTTACTCGCACATTCAGTATCGCGCGTTCGCCATGGCGTTGGCGCCGATCGCGGCTATCGGTCTGGTGCTGACGATCGCGGTGATCGCGGTGGTGTACCGGAATGAATTTCGACGCGAGGGGATGTTCGAAGTGGAGCATCGTGCGGTGCGCGTGCACCGTGGGCTGCTATGGAAGTCGGTGACGGCATCGGCGGCGATGATCGGTTTTTTTCTGGCGGGCTGGCCGGTGGGTAAAGTGGCGCTGGTGGCCGGGGCGCTGCTGATGATCACGCGGCGGGTGAAGCCGGAGCGCGTGTACCGCGAAATCGACTGGGGCCTGCTGGCGATGTTTATCGGGCTGTTCGTGGTGATCGCCGGACTGGAGAAGACGCCATTCGCGGCGGACCTTTTCGCCCGCGCCAGCCGCTACCACCTGGAGCGAGCCGCGCCGCTGAGCATTTTCGCGGCGATTCTCTCGAACGTGGTGAGCAACGTGCCGGCGGTGCTGATCTTCAAGGGATTTATTTCGCACCTGCCGAACGCCGGGCGAAGCTGGTTGACACTGGCGATGTCGACCACGCTGGCCGGGAACCTTACGGTGTTGGGATCGGTGGCGAACCTGATCGTGATCGAAAAGGCCCGCCGCGAGGTGAAGATTCCGTTCTGGGAATACGTGAAGGCCGGCGCGCCGCTAACCGTTTTGACGATCGCGGTGGGGGTGTGGATTTTGATGTAACTTTTTCAGCGCGTTTCCTTGGTATCCAATTGGAGGTGGAACCGATGGCTTCACACTTGTTCGAAGTAGCGAACGGCCGGGAAATCTTACGAAGGGGCCAAGAAACTGGAGAACGAGTACAAATCGGCGAAGAGTGCGCAAGAGATGGAGAAGCTGAAGAAAATGGCGGAGGCCTCCAAGAGGCAGAGGCTGGCGCAGTACGGCCAGGTGGATGCTGGCAAACAGAAAGACCTCAAGGAGATCATGACCATCCGCGAGGCAATCTCCAGCGCCAAGATGGGACGCGGGTGAGGGCCGTCATTCGGTCAGCGCGAAGGTTGCCGGGTCCAACAGTGTGACGAGACGCGGGGGAAGACTGGAAAACAATGATCACCACAGAGGCACGGAGACCACGGAGGAAGAAGAAATGCAATAGCAAGATCCGAGGGCACGGAGGTGGCGGAGGCCACGGAGAGGTAGATTCACCGCAGAGACGCCGAGACGCGGAGAACGGCTAAGGTCAAAACATATGGAGG
>Ga0181538_10000107_pt1 | contig 85260 bp, 74 predicted proteins | sample PEATcosm2014_Bin_40_FD_119773 | JGI IMG/M metagenome (GOLD analysis project Ga0181538, IMG submission 119773) | Peatland microbial communities from MTU Mesocosm Facility, Houghton, MI, USA - PEATcosm2014_Bin23_30_metaG | ecosystem: Environmental > Terrestrial > Soil > Wetlands > Peat | place... | reverse complement strand
TCACTCTCCAGAAGCGGCGGTACGATTTCAGAAGCCGCCAGAGGTAGGGTAGAACACCTGGAAGAAAAAGTCCAGCGGAATTTGTTCAGCCAGCTTTATGGCGCAAATGGCCAATCTCCAGGCATCGCCTCTGGCGATGTAGTCGGCAACGGTGATGGTGTGCAAATCCGCGAGGAAGAACAACTCACGCCCATTTCGCGACCAGATGGGTTGGCTGCCGTGGCTCGAAATCAGCCAACCACCGCCCGGGCCCGGGAAAGGCACCACCCACAACCCTTGTTTTCCCGGCTCGCTCGTATCGTACGCCAGCCAGCGGCCGTCGGGCGAGAAGGCCGGGTGGATCGTGTTGAAGGGTTTCTGCAGGAACGGCTCTGCCCTTCCCAGCCGGGGATGGCCGGTATCACCTTCGAGAGGTGCCGTCCAGATCTCCACTCCGCCGCCGGCGCTTGTCTGGCGTAACGCCAGCCGTTTGCCGTCGGGAGATATCGACTCTGGCAACTGCGCATTCTTGCCGTCGGTCAGCCGTTGCGCCACGCCCGAGCCGTCGGAGCGCACCGAATAGATGCCCGGCGCTGCCGGATTCGAAGACCAGAACACCAAGCTTTTGCCGTCGGGTGTCCACACCGGCCACTCGTTTTGGCCTGGAAGAAGAGTGACGCGCGATGCGGTATTCCGGTCGAGATTTCGGACCCAGATGTCCTCGTGGCCCTGGCCGTCTCGGGCGGAGAATGCCAAGCGCTGGCCGTCGGGCGAAAAGCGCGGAAAATCATAGAGCCCCGGCGCCGAATGAAGGGGCCGTATTCTGTTCGTGCTGTCCAGCCAGAAGATCGACCGCTGAGGTGCCGCCAACCGGCTGACATAGACGAGGACTCCAGTCTGGGAGAACGCGAAATCCCCGCCCGTGTCCTCCCCGTTGTCAATGTCTTCGACGATCGGCCGGGGATCGCCGGTTAGCGCCAGCCGGTCAATGTCGAAAAGCGCCGTGTACAGCGTGTTCTGGTAGATCCAGACCAGGTGCCCGCTGGGAAGATACCGGGCGAAAAAGCCACCGTGGTGAAGAGTGGACCGCCTTCCGGTCTGCAACGAAACAACTTCGATATCCCCGTCGTCAAAAGTCCGCCCTGAATGCAGGGTAGTGAAAAGGACCGCGCGGCTTCCCGGCAGAACCTGCGGCCAGCCATGCCGGCGTTCGCCTTTTTCGTGGTTCAGCTCCGTAACCGGCGCCGGCGCACCACCGGCAGACGAAATCCGCGAGAGGCCGGTCTCCCAACCCAGCGGCGCGATAATGTTGCCATCGTCGCCCCAGCTCGCGGTGATCCCGCCTGGCGCATCGCACAGCGTCACTGCAGCGCCGCCTCCCACCGATATCTTCTTGATTTTGCGATCGGAGTTGAACGCGATCCATTGGCCATCGGGAGAAAAGAAGGGGGAGTCCGCACCTTCGGTACCGGCGAGCGGTGTGAACCGGGTCTGGTCGAGTCGGCGCGTGGCCACGCGAATTTCGCCATCCGCGCCACGAGCGGTCACAGCAAGCAGCGTCCCGTCCGGCGAGAGGGCTAGGTAGGCGCCGCCGATGGACGTGTCCGGTTTCACCTCCGGCGCCAACTCGACGCTAAGGCGAATTAGCGGGTGCAGAGGCGCAGAGCGGGTACCACGCCACCAACCAATCGCTGCGGTGATCGCGAACGCCATGGTAAGCGTCGCGACGGCCCAGGGCCCCAGACGCGCGGCCGCCGGCGCCTGCTGCGCCTCCTGCTCCGGCGCATCGATGGCGATGCGTGCTTCCCCGATGGCTTGTAGTCTTTGCCTGAGATCGCGTTCCAGGCACCTCCGCAACAGCTTGCGGATCCGCAGCGGCGTCGCCGCCGGAAGCGCACTCCAGTCCGGCTCCTTGGCCAGGATCGCGGCGAGCGTGTCCGAAATCGTATCGCCCTTGAACAGCCGCTTGCCCGTGATCATCTCGTACAGGACTACGCCGAAGGTCCAGATGTCGGCCTGCTGGGTCGCGGGTTTGCCCTGCGCCTGTTCGGGAGCCATATACTCGGCGGTGCCGAGGATCACCCCCACCCGAGTGACCGTGTCCAGAGTGAGCGTCGGCGAATTCTCGGTGCGTGGGCTGGCGTCGGATGATTCGACGATCTTCGCCAGTCCGAAATCAAGAACTTTTACCGTGCCGTCCGGCCGGATCTTGACGTTGGCAGGCTTGAGATCCCGGTGAACAATCCCTTTCTCATGGGCGGCTTCGAGAGCGTCCGCGATCTGCCGTGCGATGGGGATCGCTTCCTTGATCGGCAGCGGGCCGCGCAGTTCCCGGCCTTCGACAAGTTCCATGACTATTGCGCGATCCTCCACGCCGTAAATGGAAGCAATGTTGGGGTGATTCAGCGAAGCCAGCACCTTCGCTTCGCGCGTGAAGCGGGCCATCCGGCCGGCGTCTTCGGCAAAGTCGGCGGGCAACAGCTTAATCGCAACGTCGCGCCCCAGTTTGGTGTCCGTGGCTCGGTAGACCGCTCCCATTCCGCCTTCGCCAAGCTTGGCTAAGATGCGATAGTGCGCGATGGTTCGAGGTAGGTCGTCCCCCGCCGGGCCGGCAAACGTGGTGTCGTCTTCGGACTCGTGGGCCAACAGCAACTCTACTTCACGGCGAAGCGATCGGTCCGCGGCGCAGGCTTGGTTGAGAAAGGCCACTCGCGCCTCGGGTGCGAGTTCGACAGCCCGGTGGAAGATCTCCTCAACCCGCTGCCAGCGGTTGTCGCTCATATCGCCCGCCTGCCTGCGGACTGTCTTTTACCATAACAGAGCGTATGGTGTCATGGGCCGCCTTGAAGGCTGAAAAGCCCTCCCCGGCGCGTCACACTCCGCTTTCGCCCGCCAAAAGTCTCCGCAACCACGCCTCTCCGAGCCGCAGGTCGCGTTTCACCGTAGCCACGGTCAGACCCAGGTTGGCCGCCACCTCCTCTCGGTCCATGCCGCTAAAGTAGCGCATCTCGATCACTTTGCCTTTGCGTTAATCGACCTCCGCCAGCCGCTCAAGAGCCTCGTTGATCTCCAGCACATCCGGGGCCCGGGCGGGAGAAACGGCCATGCAGTCGTCCAGCGTGACAGCGGCTGGCGCCTCCGCGCTTGGCGGCGTGCTGGGTGCGGGCATGGTCCACCAGAATCATTCGCATCAGTTTGGCCGCGATGCCGAAAAGTGCGCCCGATTCTCCCACTCGATGGGCTGCGATCGGTCGAGCAAGGGCAAATAGGCTTCGTTGATGAGCGCGGTGGGCTGTAGCGACTGCTTGGGCCGTCCCCGGCGCAGGTAGGCGCGCAGCGAGCTTGTGCAACTCGTGGAAGACCAGCGGCGTGAGCTGTTCGAGCGCTGCCGCCTCGCCCCTTCCCCAGGCGATCAGCAACTGCGAAACGCACTGGGTCCCGGGATTCCGCAACAGAATGCTGCTGATGGAACGTTAGCCGTTCTGCTTTCCGTTTCCGAAGGTACTGAGTGCCTGGACACAAAAGCTTGATTTTTCAACCGACCAGCGGGACGAGGGCATCCCACGCGGGCCAGAGGCTTATTGAACTCGGCGTACCATGTTAGATCATGTCCGTTGAAACCAAGATTTTCGATCCCAGAGATCCCTCAACCGCCTCGGGCGGCTCGCAACTGCTGGACAGCAGCGTGGTCGAACACCAGGACCGATGGTGGATGTATCTCGCGGGCCAGCGCCCTGGATATGGCCCCACGGATATTTTCAGCGCGTCGTTGCCGCCGGGCGCACCGCTCTCCGCCACCGGGTGGACGCTTACGCGCGATCACGCGGGTGCGCTCGAGCCGCTGGCGGGCCGCGACGCCAGCCGTGCCTGGGACGGCAACGGCGGACGCCACTGCCCCTCCTATGTGAAGGGATGGGACCCTCGCAAGGGCGAATGGGTGGAGCGAATCTACTATGCGGGCGCGGCGCAAAACTTGTGGGGGCCGTACACCATCGGCTTTCTGGAATGGGACGGCGGCAACTGGATCGATCGGCCCCAGCCCTCATTCATCGCCAATGAAGATTGGGAACACGGAAGTGTATACGAACCGAACCTGATTTACCACGACGGCAAGTGGAAGATGTGGTACGTCGCCGGCTCCAACCAGGAAGATTGTCTGGTGCACGGATACGCAGAGAGCGCGGACGGCGCGAGCGGCTGGAGCCGGCACACCGTCTTCGCACCCCCCGAAATGAAGATGTTCGATTTCTGCGTGCGCGAGCGGGAAGGCGGGTTCGAGGCGGTTTTCGCGCGCGTCTGGGTTCGCGGCGTCACGCCGCCGCCCGCGACCGGACTGTGGCGGTGCCGCGCCGCCCAACCGTCGGGCACGCTCTCCGGCTGGAGCGATCCCGTACAGATCATGACGGCGGAGGATCGCGGGTGGCACGCCGGGCCGTGGAAGCCATCGCTGGCATTCCCCGCGCCGAAAACCGAGCGCGCCCTGGTGTTCTTTGACGGCCTCTATCGAACCGGCGATCCGGGGCCTTTCCCGTTCGCATTCACTCTCGGCTGTCTGGAGATCGCGCTGCCGCCCGGTTCCGATCGCGATGGCGATAGCGCTTAAGCCTTGGGCAACGATCACCCTGGTTGGAATCAGGGCGTCGCGGCGGCAAACGCGATATTCTGGAAATTCTGGCAATAACAGGCCCTTAGATCCCGTGTTCTACAGATAGGAAGGCATGGCCGACCAGCCACAGCAGAACGCCGCCAGGGTCGCCGCAGTCACTTACCTGCTGACCCTCGTAGTTTTAACCGCCGCTTTCTCCCGCAGTTATGCTCCCTTGCTAATTTGGGACAAGCCCGCGGAAACTGCCCGCAACTTCATCGCGCACGAGGCCGCGGTTCGCCTCTACATTGTCTCCGCCGTGATGTACGGCGTGGGCATGATGGCGATTCTTACGGCATTTTATATCGTCCTGCGGCCGATAAGCCGGGGCTTGGCGCTGTTCGCAGCGTTCTCCCGGCTCGTGTATGTCCTGATGTGGTTCGTCACCATGCTCGATCTTTTCCGCGGGCTGCGCCTGATGAGCGGCGCCGGGTATTTGCAGGTCTTCGATGCGGAGCGCTTGCGGGCATTGGCGGGATTCGAGCTCGCCTCGGGTTGGGACGCCTACTACATCGGTTTGGGCTTCTACGGATTGGGCACGCTGGTTTTCAGCTATCTGTGGTTCCGGTCGCGCTATATACCCCGGGCGCTGGCCGCATGGGGCATCTTGTCCTCTGTCTTCGTCGGATTTTGCGCTTTCGCTTATCTCGTTTTCCCCCGCTTCGGAACCGTGCTGTCCGTGAATTGGTACGAAATGCCAACCGTGGTTTTCGAATTCGCGCTCAGTGTCTGGATTTTACTCCGAGGCCTGAGAACCCCCGAAATCGTGAGGACGGCCGAAGCCACCATCGCCCAATAAAAAACCCGCCGGCCCTAAGAATTAGGAACCGGCGGGGAGGAATTCCGCGTCTTCGACCTTCGGATTACTTGCTGGGCGTGGTGGGCGTCTTGGTGCTCTTCTTCTGCGTTTTGGAACTCTTGGAAGTCTTGGTTGACTTGGTGGCCGTCTTTTTGGTGCCGGCGGCAGGACCGTTCGGCGTGGCGGCCGGGGCGGCGAACGTCAGCGGCATGGTGGCGAACGCCAGTGCGATGGTGGCTAACAGTGTCTTCTTCATTTCTTTTTTCTCCCTGTGGGCGATTTCGCCCGTTCACAATTCCATCTTGCGCTCGGCAGCCCCGAAACTCGATAGCCTGCGCAGGCTATCGAACCCACCGAAATCGGGGCTACCCGGGTTAACGTTTATTAGTCCGCCAAATTAGCCCGGACCCGGGGTATCGCCGGGGCCTGAAGCGCGGCATACTGAAAACGCGATGGTTACACGCCAGATCACCCATCAGAACATCTTCCGAGTGATGACGGTGGGGTTCACCCTGGTCATCCTGCTGCTGCTCGCCGCGGCCGCCGTTGGGATCCGCAATATCCAATCGATTCAAGAGAATGCCGCGGGGCTGGTGCGCGACCAGGAGGTTACCAACCGCCTCATCGGCGAACTGCACAGCCAGCAGACCGCCCTCGCCGAAGTCTTCTCCGTGCTGGCGCGCGATCCCGATTCCATCGACTACGACGGCATCATGCAACAGCTCGACCAGGCGGACAAAGACATCGAGCGCATCTGCACCGAGGGCGCGCGTACGCCCGAACAGCAACAGTGGCAGCGCCTGCGCGAAACCTCCACGCAATTCTCCACCGAGGCCCGGCGCATTCTCTCGCAGGCGACGCCGCAAAGCTTCACCTCCATGGAACTGTTTCGCGATCACGAAGCCTTCATCGCCGTGATCGCGCGCCTCATCGAGACGCAGTATCGCAAGGTGAGTGCGGCGGAGGCCGAAATCAATCGCATCGCCGCGCGCCTGCTGGAGGGCTCTCTGCTATTCGCTTCCGCCAGCGTGCTGCTGGCGCTGATTTTGGCCGGCATCACGGTGCGCATGGCGTCGAACCTGGTGCGCCGCATGGAGTGGCAGACCGCCGAACTGGGCCGCGTCTCCTTCCACATGCTGGAAGACCAGGAAGCCGCGGCGCGCCGCTTTTCGCACGAACTGCACGACGAACTGGGCCAATCGCTCACCGCCGTGAAGACCAATCTGGCCGCCATCAACGGCAACTCCCCGCGCGTTTCCGATTGCCTCCGCCTGGTGGATGAGGCCATCGGCAACGTCCGCGAGATGTCGCAGCTCCTGCGGCCCACCATCCTGGACGATTTCGGCCTCGCCGCGGGCCTGCACTGGCTGTGCGAGGGCTTTGGCCAGCGTACGGGTATCGACGTCGCCTGCGACATTCCCTTCACCGGCCGCCTGCCCGAGGGGACGGAAACCCACCTCTTCCGCATCGCCCAGGAGGCGCTCACCAACGTGGCCCGCCACGCCAACGCGAAACACGTGCGCCTCCAGTTGGAACAGGCCGATGGCCAGGTCACCCTGCGCATTTCCGACGACGGATGCGGACTCAGTCCGGAGCCCGCCAACCGGCGCGGGCTCGGACTCATCGGCATGCGCGCCCGCGCGCGCAGCGCCGGTGGCGACATGGATATCCGCTCCCGCCCCGGTGAGGGTGTTCTAATTGAAGTACAGGTGCCGGAATTCGATGAAACGCATTCGAATCCTGTTAGCTGACGACCATGCCGTGGTGCGCCAGGGCTTCCGCATGATTTTGAGCGCCCAATCCGATCTCGAAATTGTCGGCGAGGCGGGCAACGGCCGCGAAGCCATCGATCTCGCCGCCAGCCTGCGCCCCGATGTCGTGGTGATGGATGTCACCATGCCGGAACTGAACGGCATCGAAGCCACCCGCCGCCTCACCGCCGACAATCCGCACGTGCGGGTGGTCGCTTTGAGCATGCATAAGGACTCGGTTTACGTGCGCGAAATCCTGCGCGCCGGCGCCCGTGGATATCTGCTCAAGGATTCGGTGGCCGACGACCTGGTGGCCGCAGTGCGCGCCGTCGCCGGCGGCGAGGGCTATCTCAGCCCGGCGGTGTCGAACGCCGTGCTCGACGATTACCGCAAGCACGTGACAAACCCCATCGACCTGCTCAGCAGCCGGGAGCGTGAAGTCCTCCAGATGCTGGCCGAGGGGAAGACCAACAAGGAAATCGCCGCCACATTGAATCTCAGCGTCTACACCGTCGACGCGCACCGCGGCCGCATCATGGAAAAGCTGAACGTGCACAGCATCAACGAGCTGGTGCGGTTCGCCGTCCGCAACGGCCTGGTGGATTGAAAAACCCGCGGTCGTATAAGTTCGCCGAAGTATTCTTCCGCAAACCGCTCCCTGACGGTCGCGGCTCTGAACGAGGTTGCATGCAGAGCCGCGACCGCGAGGGAGCGGTGCTTTTGCTGTACTGTTGGAGGAAAGGCACCACTCCCTTGCGGTCGTGGCTCAGTAATCTTACACGGCTTCTGAGGGAGCGATTCCAACTTTGCGAATTGGTGTACTACGCTTTGGCGCTCAAGACTTCGAGGGCTTTCTTTACGACAGGGTCGTTTTCGTTCTTCTTCTTTTCGAGCTCATCGGCCGAGGGCGCAATCGGGAGCCCGTTCTCGTCGTAATCCACCTGGATATCGGCCTCTTTCACCTGCGTAGCGGGAGTCACGCCGACGTCCTGAATCGCCTTGCCATCCGCCTCATAATATTTGGCGATGGAAAGGAGGATCACGCCGCCGTCATCCATGCTGATGGGCTGTATCAGGGCCGCATCGCCGTGGGTGCGCTCGCCCACCAGTTGTCCACGCTTGTTGTCCTGCACGGCGGAAGCGAGAATTTCCGCGGCGTCGGCCGTGCCGGCGTTGGTGAGCACGGCCAGCGGGAGGCTGGTGATGGCCTTTGCGGGATCGGCGTCAAAATTCTTCTGCGGATATTTCTGCCCTTTCAGGTAGGTGATGCGCCCCTGCTTCAGGAAGAGGTTCGCCAGGGCGATGCCGTCTTCGGGGGAGCCGGTGCCGCAGTCGCGCACGTCGACGATGAGCTTTTGCGCGCCGTTCTGCTGGAGTTTTTCGACGGCCGCGGCGGTATCTTTCACCAGATTCGGGGAGAGCGCGGCAATGTCGATGTAGCCCACCTGCCCGTCGAGCATCTTGGACTCAACCGGCGGCAGCGCGACGGCGGACCGCGTCAGGCTGATGGTGGCCGGATCGGGATGGCGGACGCGCACCACGGTCAGCTCCACAGTGGTGCCGGAATCGCCCTGCAGGAGAGTGTACGCCGTGGCCAGCGACATGTCGCGCACGCTGGCGCCGTTGATGCCTTCGATTACGTCGCTATATCCCAGGCCGGCCTTGGCGGCGGGAGAATTGGGGATGGAATCGAGGACGCCCAGGTAGCCGAACTTCTTGGAAAGGATCAAACCTACGTCGGCGCGATGCGCGGTCTGCGCCTTCTGGTAATCCGCATACTGGTGGGCATCGAGATAGCTGGCGAAGGGATCGACCGCTTCCAGCATGCCGTTGAGAGCGCCCAGCGACACGGCTTTCATGTCGGGTTCCTCGACGTACTCTTCCTTGATGTGCGCCACCACTTCGCTGAAGACCTTGATGTGCTTGTAGGTATCGGCTGACGACTGGTCTGAGCTCTTGCCCAACATCATTCCCGTCAGCAGGAACGCGCTCAGACACATCGAGCTCGAAACTACTATCCATTTCATGCGACTGTTCATAGGTGTGAAAACTCTCTCCCGGAAAGCCTAAGGATATTATACGCCAGCGATCCCCTGCTCTTTGGACGTTCCCGGCGGCGGTTCGGTTCTGAAAGTTAATCCCAACCCATTCGTTGGCGAAGGCCGGTGATGTGGGCTTCGTGGTGGCGGCAGTGCCAGGCATACCCCGCCAGCACGGTATTGAGATCGACCACACCCATCTCCGGGTGGCGATACTTGCGCTCGAAATCCTTGGCGGACATGGCGCCGATGAGGTTCACCCAGCGGTCGTGCAGGCACTCGAGGAGGCGCAGGGAAACTTCCACGGGAGCAGTGCGGGCATCGTGCAATTCCGCCCATTTGGCTTCATCGTAAGGCTTGACGGCGGGCTCTTCCTCGGTGAGCGCCATGCGCCAGCGGACGAAACAGTTCATATGGCTGTCGGGCATGTGATGGATGACCTGGCGGACAGTCCATCCTTCCGGCCGGTAGGGTGTATCGAGCCGGCGGTCGTCCAGACCGCGGACGGCTTCGCGAAAGCGTCCGGGCGCTTCGGCAATCCGTTTGATGTATTGCGGACGTCCGGAGGGGTCGACGGGCGCCGACCACTCGAATTTACCAACGGGATAACGCAAATCCATATATGGGATCTTATCAGTTACCTCGGGCGATTTACGATGGAGAAATGAGAGCCCTCGTGGTGGCGCTGCTTTTGCCGGCCGGCGCCGGGTCTTTGTTTCCAGCCGAGCTGAAGCCCGCCACGGTAGCGGCGTTCGACCGCTATATCGAGAAGACGAAGCAGCGGCTGGATCGTCGCGCGGCGTTTCTCTGGTCGGACGAATCGCCGGCGCGCAGAAATCGCGTGCGCGGCGGCCAGGCGGTGGTCGAGCCGGCGGGCGCCCATGCGATTATCGAAGTGACGGACGGCCTGGTGCACGATTGGGTGGGCTCGGTCTTTGTTCCCGGAGTCAGCCTGGCGGCCACGCTGGAACACGTGGAAGATTACGACCACGCGCGCACGCACCATCGCGATGTGCTGGACTCGCGTATCATTTCGCACCATGACAACGACTTCCTGGTGTACATGCGGCTGCTCAAGAAGAAGGTGATCACGGTGGTGCTGGACACCGAGCACCAGATCCACTATTTTCCTATCGACGCGACCCACTGCCGGAGCGAATCGCGGACGGTGAAAATCGCGGAGGTGGTGAACCCCGGCAAGCGCGACGAGCACGAGCTGCCGCCGGGAACGGGATACGGGTTTTTGTGGAGGCTCGATACCTTTTGGCGTTTCGAGCAGAGCGACGGGGGAACGTGGATTGAGTGCGAGGCGATCTCTCTGACGCGCGATATTCCCACGGGGCTGGGATGGCTGATCGAGCCGATTATCCGGAGCTTGCCGCGAGAAAGCCTGGAGAACACGTTGCGCGAGACGGCGGCGGCGCTCGAAAAGAAGAAGTGATCAGCGGTGCGGAGCTGGGGAAAGAGTTACGGTACCCACATCCACATTATGGCCAAACGAGTCCATTGTGAAGGTTGTGGCGCGAGTTTTGAAGCCGGGGTGTTCGAATCGCAGTTCGTAGTTGCCGGGCAGAATCGTGGGAATCTCGAACTCCCCGCGCTCAGTCGTGGGAATTAGGGCAATCGGTTCAGCCCGCGGATCGGATCTGATTGTTACCGCAACGTCCGGGATTGGGTTCCCCGCGGCGTCGGTAACTCTGCCTCTGACGGGACCGAAGGTGGCTTCAACCACCCATTGGTCGGTTGGTTCCCTCCACATCCTGAGTAATCGGCCTGTCTCGATATCGTGAATCTCCATGGTGTGCCAGTCCGTACCCGGTCCGTGGAGTTGCGAGGACGAAAACTGGACTTGCTTGTCGTCGTCAATGAACTGCCAATCGATCAGCATCAGCCCGTTGCCGAAATGCCTCATCGGCTTGCCCAGCCGAAAGACGTCGAGGCCGACGGCAACTGAATATGATGCGAAGAGGTTATTTTGTGCCACGAGCCAGCCGGCCGAGAGTCCGTCAGCGGAGATCGCAATGGCTTCACACACCGCTTGCGCGGGGTCCGGAGGGGGTTGGATAGACTTCCCGCTTTTCAGCCAGATCCGGACGTTGCCATTGGGGCCGATCTCCGCGTCCGTAATCCGCTCCGTCTTGTCCGAAGGTACGCCGGCCTTCGTCTGACCTCGCAGATTCTTTGCGAGAGCACCGGAAAAAACGAGAGCCGCGATGAGAGGAAGAGAGTTCCGTCTTGACGGCGTCATCCTGATCGATGATAGCTCCGGTGAGGGGTGGGCGCCCACACGAAAGTGCAAGCGAGATAAACTAGCGCTGTGAAGCTGCTTCTCGCTTTCGCTTTCGCGCTTCCAGTGTTTGCCCAGGCGCCTGCCGGGCAGCCGGCGGCCAAGCCCGATGCCGCCGCCGAGCTACACCTGAAGGCGGTCAAGCTGGTTGAAATGACCGGCACCAGCGAGCGGTTAGTGGCCTCCGTCCCCGATATGATCGAGCAGGCGAAGGCCGCGACGCAGAAACAGTGCCCCGACTGCGATCCGGCCTTTTTGACGGAATGGGGAAAGCGATTTGCCGCCCGCGTCAAGGTCGACGATTTTATGAATGTGGCGGTCCGGGCGTACGAGAAGCGGTTCACCGCCGACGAGCTGAACGAGTTTCTGGCAGTCTTGAACTCGCAAAAGACGGACAAGCCGGTCGCGCTCTCGCCTGAGTTGAAAAAGAAGCTATCCGACCTCCAACCCGAGATCATTGGAGAGATCATGGGCGGCTGCACCGAGATCGGCGCGAAGCTTGGCGCTGAAATCGGCGCCGAGATCGAAAAGGAACACCCGGAGTGGTTTCCGTCCAAGCCGAAACCGGACAAACCCTAGGAGTGGCGTCCGCTTCCATTACTCCGTGCGGAGCGCCGCGAGCGGGTCCACACGCGCCGCGCGGCGGGCGGGAAGCAGCGATGCCGCGACGCCTCCCAGCGCGATGAACGCGGCAGTGGCCGCCACGCTGACGGGGTCGAGCGCGGGGACTTCGTACAGCAGCTTGCCGGCGAGGCGGGCCAACAGGAGCGCCAGCGGAAGTCCCACGACCAACCCGATTGCGAGCAGCAGCGCAGCTTCGCGCAGGAACAGCCACAGGACGTCGCGGGATTGCGCGCCGACGCTGATGCGAATTCCGATCTCGCGCGTGCGGCGCATGACGGAATAAGCGATCAAGCCATAGATACCGACGAGCGCCAGCGTGGTGCCCAGCACGCCGAATAGCGATGAGAGAAACGCCAGCAGGCGTTCCTGCGAGATCTGTCCGTCGCGCATGAGTTCCATGCTGGAAGCCTGCTCCACATCGTAATGGGGCGCCGAGCTCACTATGCGGCGTACGGCCGATTCAATCGGCGCGAGCGGACCGCGGCAGCGAATCTCGATCGCACCGCCGAGCGTCTTCTGCTGGCGGAAAGAAAGATAGATGGTGGGTTCGGCGGCGCTGCGAACATCGGAATCGTGGCTATCGGCGACTACACCGACCACTGCCACGCCCTTAGTTTGCGAGTCGAAGTGCTTCCCGAGGGGATCCTGCCCCGGCCAGGCCATCGCCGCCAACCGCCGATTGACGATGGCGACCGGCGGCGCGCCTGGCGCGTCGGCATCGGAAAAATCGCGGCCGCTGAGCAGGCGGAGCCGCATGGTGGAAAAAAGCGCTGGGCTGGCCGTAACGATCCTGACGCTATCGATGTTGCGGCTGTCGATGGCCACAGTCATATTCATCAACATTCCGGAAAGCATGCCGGGATTGCTGATGGCGGCCGATTCCACTCCTGGGATGTGCCGCACGCGATCGAGGATGTCCCGCATCTCAGGTGGATCGAGCGCGCCTCCGAAGCCCTTGGTGACCAGCACGCTATCGAGGGCCAGCACGCGGCCCACCTGCACACTCAATACGTGGTCGATGCGGTAACCCAGGTCGATGGTCTTGAGGTTGCGCAGGCTGTGAGAAAACAGGCTGGCGCCGAAGAGCAGCACCACCGCGAGCGCGACTTGCACGAGTATGAGTGCGCGCCGCATCGCGCCGCGGCGGCCGCCGAGAGCGGAGGCTTGCAGGCCGCGAGCGGGATCGGTGCGCGCGGCTTTCCACGCGGGATACAAACCTGCCGCGAGAACCGTGAACAGGCACGCGCCGAACGTGAACCAAAGCACAGCGGTGTTGGGCGACACGGCTAGCACCGACCACTGGCTGCCGGCATTGAAGATGCCGAGCAGAATGCGCGTCAGAAGCGCGCCCAAGATTAGCGCGAGCGCGCCGCCCGCGGCCGTCACCAGCGACATTTCGACTAATAGCTGGCGCATCAGCCTCCAGCGGCTGATTCCGATGGCGAGCTTGATGGCGAATTCCTGACGGCGCTCGGCGGCGCGCGCCAGCAGCAGGTTGGCGAGATTGGCGCAAGCCACCAGCAGCACAAGCGAGACCGCGCCCATGAGAATCAGGAGCGGATCGCGAAGCTGCGACCGCCAGGAATCGAAGCCGCGGCTGGCATCGAGGAATTGATACGTCGCTCCGGCGTTGGCGCGCCCCTTGGGCAGCGCGTCTTCGATTGCGTGGCTGGCGGCGCTGAGACGCGCCGACGCGGCCTGCCGCGTGAGCGATGGCTGGAGACGCGCGAGTATGGCGAGATAAATATAATTGCCCGATTCGCGCGGAATGCCGACAAGATCGTTGCTCTCCGCGGTGGGCACAAACAGGTCGTAGCGCACTTGCAGCTCTCCGCCCGCAAATCCTGGCCGCGCTACGCCTACGATCCGCAGCACGGTGTCGCGCATGCGGATGGTCTGCCGCAGCACGGCGGGATCGCCGCCGAAGAGGCGCTGCCAGGCGTCGTAACTGAGGACGCAAACCGGATGCGCGCCCTCGGTCCGATCGTCATCTTCGTCGAGCAGGCGACCCAACGCGGGCTGCGCGCGAAAGAAGCGGAAATATCCGCCGGTGACGAGTTCCGCCATCACGCGATGCGTTTCTCCGCCAATGTGGATGAGGGCGGGACTGCCTTGGAATCCGGCGACTTCCTGGACGATTTCATGCTGTCGCTGAAGTTCGCGGAGCACGGGGACATTAAAGCGGTCGTTTTCGAACTCCGGCAGCACGGCGTGAAGCTGCACGATGCGCTGCGGGTCGGGCACCGGAAGCTTTTCGAGGAGCACGCCGTTCACGAGCGTGAAAATCGCGGCGTTGACACCGATTCCGAACGCGAGCGACAGAATGGCCACGGCAGCGAAGGTGGGGCTTCGGCGGAGGTTGCGCGCCGCGAAGCGAAGATCCTGCAGGATGGATTGTAGCCACACCAGGATGTCGCGATCGCGGGTGGAATCGGTGAGGCGGGCGCGATTGCCGAACAGCCGGGCCGCTTCGCGGCGGGCCTCGCCGGCAGACATGCCAGCCGCCATGAGGTCGTCAATGCGCTGCTCGATATGGAACTGAAATTCGTCGTCGATGCGGCCGTCGACGCGGTGTGATCGGAAAGTGTCGCGCAGTTTGCGAAAGACTCCCACGGGAGTTCTCCTAGATATCTAGGAGAATACTGCCAATCGGCGCGGGCGTCAAGGGGAGGGCCTGAAGACGATTTCACGCAAACCCGCAAAGGCGTCAAGGTTGCTCGCGCCGGCAATGACACGGCGCGCCTGAAGTCAGATAGGATTTCAGAGTGGACATAGGCAGCGTGCCATCGGTGCGAGCAGTGATAACTTTGCTGCCCGACTTCAACCACCCCCTGCGACACAAACGCGGGCGCTACATGCCACACGTAGTTGTCGGCGACCCGGGCCAGCGCCAGGCGCGAATGCCCGGCATGACCCCGACGGAAGATTACCTCGGTGTCCTCGTCACGGAGGGTCTTGACGAAATTGCACCAGGAGCTACGGCCGAGGTGACGCTACGGCTGATGTACTGGCCTGGCGTGAACTACGAGCAACTGGTGACGGGCGCGACATTCACGCTCAGAGAGGGAGCGAGAATCATTGGTTTCGGCCATGTCCTCTGACCTGCTGCAAGGCAGCGGCGCGTGGCCTGGAAAGCTTGAAGACCATTTCACGCGGAGGCGCAGAGCTGCAGAGGAGTGCTTAGAAGTCTTTCCTTTGCACCCTCTGCGGCTCTGCGTGAGACAATTCCCGCAAGCCTACTGCTTAGGTTCCGGCGCGGTCTTGGGCTGCGCTTCGCCGCGATGGCAGGTGTAGCACGTCACGTGCATTTTGCCGTCGGGGAATTCGGCGTTGATCTTCTGCGCCATGGCGATCATCTTGCGCGCTTCGTCCTTTTTCGGATTGTCGTCGCTCGGGAAATTACCGGCGACGTGGCAGTAGCTGCACTGCACGCCGAGTCCGGTGGTGAAGGTGCGCATGATCTGCGACACTTCAGCGCCGGTGGTGACTTTCAGGATCTTGAGGTTCGTGGGATTCGGCGGTGGCTGCTTCGCGGCGGGTGGGGCCGGGGCTTGCTGAGCGGCCAAACAAAGGACCAATACGGAGAATGCGGCAACCAGGCGCATTGGCCTATCATACTACTCCACTCGCTCGCGCCAATATGCCGGGAGCGAAGATTTCGTGTTGCGGACGATCTCGATAATGTCGTGCCGTCCGGCGGCCGTGAGCGAATCGTACAGCCGACGATACAGCGGACCTTTGACGCTCTCCGGCAGCGCGTCGAATTTCCGGCCGTAGATCAGGTAGCTGAGCGGATAGCGGAAGAGACGAGTGCGCAGATCGAAATCGCGCAGACTGCGGCCCTTGCGATCGCGCGGACCGCGCTGCGGAAACGTTTCCGTGAAGGTCGAGACTCCAGTGATCGGCTCTGCCAGGAGCGCTTCGTCTACGAACAGCATGTAATCCGCGGTGGTTTTCAGGTCGGCCTCCAGCGGAAGACCCGAGCGCGCGTCCCAGGCGAGGCGCGTGAGGAGGTTCGCCATCTGCGTCTGGTGCTCGAACGTCATCAGCGCCACGATATCGCTGGTGGGGGCGAGATAGCGCGAGACGTCGAACTCGCGCGTCAGCGTGCGGAGATTCTGGCGGGCTTCGGTGGCAAGCACGAGAGGCTCGGCGGGATCGAGCGCGACGGCGTTGGCGCGGTCGCGCTGCTCGCCGCCCGCGGCGGTGACGTACCAGCCGCCCCAGCGGTCGGCGAAGGGCGTGCGATGGTCGGTGATGATGGCGCCGGTACGCGCCGGTGCGCCCGTCCGGTCGGGGAAGACCGAGCCGACGAACATGCCGGGCACGCCCATGGTCGAAGCGCCGTCGTGGCAGTGGAGGCATTCTTCGCGGCGGGTCAACGCGCCGTCGCGAAAAGTGTAGAAGACCGCGCCTTGCATCGGGTCGGACGCCGCGACCTCCATGCCGTCGCCGCCGGGGACCCACCCCACTGCGACTTCATCGTTGAAATAGATGGCGCGGGGGTTGCGTGGGCCGATCCTGGGTGCCTGGAAGCTGGTTTTCGAAAAGACGAGGGCTTGGGAATCAACGGGGATGTCGAGTTGACGCAGGAGACTGGCGAGATCGTGAGCCAGCGTCTTGCCGCGCTGGCGTTCGACCGGGTTGTCGATGGGCCCGGACGGGTCTCGCGGGAGGGTAGAGAGATAAGGCTGCGCGAAAACCGCGGCGGGTAAAAGAGCCGCGACCGCGAGGGAGGGGTGGTTTTTGGGTTTGAGCAGAGTCCGCAGAAAAAGCACCGCTCCCTTGCTCGCCAAAGCGCGAGTGCGGTCACGGCTCATTAATTGCCGCCGCGGCCGCCTCGACCCATGGGCGGAACGTCGGGCAGGTATTCCGACTCCTTAAAACCGAGCGACGTGGCCAGCAGGTCCATGTTGGCCTTTTCCGCCAACTGCGCCGGGGTCAGGTCGAACACCAGGCCGGAGTAGATCGACTTCCCGGCTTCCACAACGCACTGATCGGACCGGCAGTTATGCGAATTGTGCGCGCCGAGCTTTTCCAGCAGCGCGAGAGTATCGGGGTGCGGCTGGCCGAAGCGCGTGGGTCCGTTGGCCATGTCCGCGGGCGAATCGCCCGTCTTGCTGCGGGCATCCACCTTAGCGCCTTTGCTCACCAGGTAATTGACCATGTCATTGTTGCCCAGGTAAGCCGCACCGTGCAGGGGCGTGTACCCGCGGTTGTCGACGGCGTTCACGTCGTTACCGAACTCGACGCAGTACTTCACAGCGTCCACCAAAGGCAGCGGGGCGTTGACGCTCCAGTTGGCGGCCCAGCCGATGCCGGCGGCGGCATGCAGCGGCGTATCGCCGGCTTTCGTGGCGAGCTTGGGGTCGGCGCCGTGCTCTACCAGCAGGTGCATGGCATTGGTGTCGCTCGATTGCGCGGCGCGCCAGAACGCGGTGGCGCCGGAAGTGTCCACCCACGTGTAATCGTTGGTGTAAGAGCGGAACCAGATGCGCTCGCTGGTGGCGGCGTTGACGTGCGCGCCCTTATCGAGCAGCGCGGTCATCAGTTGCAGGTACGAAGTCTTCTCCTGGTCGGTGGCGGGCTGCGGGAACCACGCGTGCGGCGCCCATTGGCTGTCGACCGCAGCGTACAGGGGCGTCATGCCGGAGACGGCCGCGAGGTTCGGATCGGCGCCGTGCTCGATCAGATACATCGCCACGTCGAAATGCGCGTTACTGATGGCCTCCAGGAGCGGGGTGAATTTATCGGCGCTCTGCACGTTGAGATTCGCGCCGCTTTCCACCAGCGCGCGGACGCTATCCGCGTGGCCTTCCCGCGCGGCGTAGAGCAGAGCGGTCATTCCGCCGGTGAATTCCGGTCCGACACGGCGCGGAGCGCGAGCCGCGACATCGCCCGCTACCGCGCGCGGCTTGGCCAGCAGCATTTCCGCGGATTGAAATCCCAGAGCGTGGCTGAGCGCGTCCAGTTCGCCCTGCGCGGTTTCAAGGGCTTTCTTGTGGGCGTCGGCCGCGGCGGCGGCATCGGCGGCTTCATCGGCCTTGTCGGCCTCCTGCGCGGAGACAGCTCCGCCTCTGCCGCCTCGGGCTCCCCGACCCCGACCAGCGGGAGTATCCACAATATTTCCGTCCTGATCGAAGCGCACGCGCTCCACGGTTTTGGCCGGCGTCATGGCATCGATCTCCGAGCCGTGCTCGATCAGCAGTTTCACCACCGCGGTGCGATCGAGCGCCGCGGCGAACATCAGGGCTGTCTGTCCATGGGCGTTTTCCTTGGCCTTCACGTCGGCGCCGCGATCGAGCAGGACTTTGACCGCGTCGGCGTTGCCCGAGGCGGCCGCCGTCATCAGCGCCGTAGTCCCGTTGCCGTTAGCGGCGTTGGGGTCGGCGCCGGCTTTCAATAACTCGCCGATAATCGCCGCGTTGCCGTTGGTGCAGGCGAGAAACAGCGGCGTGATGGCGCCATCGCGCGTGGCGGCTTTCACGTCCGCGCTCGCGGCGATCAGCATTTTGGTGAGATCGAGGTCGTCGCGAAAGGCGGCCCAGTGGAGCGCCGTCATGCCATCGCCCTGCGCTTCGCTGACGGGAGCTTTTGCCGCCAGGAGCGAGCGGACGGCCGCACGATCGCCGTTCATGGCGGCATCGGCCACCCGCAGATCGGGAGTCGCGGCGGGAAGAAGCGCCGCGAAAGCGCACGCCAGAATCGCGATTCGTCTCATATTGCCAAAGCCTGAGTGCTGTCGCCGAAGTTATCCGTTTCCACGCCCAGTTTCTGGACCATGGCCAGCAGCATGTTCGCCATCGGGGTGCCGTCGGCGCACCGCACGTGGAGATTGCCGGCGAGTTCGCCGTTGGCGTGGCCCACCAGCACCAGCGGCACCCGCTTGTGATTGTGCACGTTGCCATCGCCCATCGGGCTGCCGTAGAGAATCATGGAATGTTCCAGCAGATTGCTGTCGCCATCGGGCGTGTTCTTCAGCTTTTCGAAGAAGTAGGGCAGCAGGCTCACGTGATAGCGGTTCAGCTTGGCGAATTCCGCCAGTCTGGTGGGAGTTTCGCCGTGGTGCGAGCACGGATGGAACGGCGTCTTCACGCCGCTTTCGGGGAACACGCGGCCGCTCACGTCGCGGCTCATCTTGAAAGCCGAAACGCGCGTAGTGTCGGTCATGAACGCCAGCACCTGAAGGTCGAACATGAGCTTCACATGCTCTTCGTAGGAATCGGGCACGCCCAGCGGCGCGGCGGGCAACTGGCGCGTCTCGCCGCTGGAATTGTATTTCTCGATGCGCTGGATTCGCCGCTCGATCTCGCGCACGTTATCGAGGTAGGAATCGAGGCGATTGCGGTCGCTCGGGCCGAGGCTCTTCTGGAGACGCGCCACATCGTGCGAGATCCAGTCCAGAATGCTGCGATTCACCTGCTGGCGGCGCTGGCGTTCGGCCGCCGTCCCGCCCTCGCCGAACAGGTTTTCGAAGACCATGCGCGGGTCGAGCGTCATGGGCAGCGGCGTGGTGGCGTCAGCCCAACTGATGGTGTCGGCATACACGCAGGCATAGCCGTAATCGCAGGCGCCGGAAGCATCCACCATTTCGATGCAGAGTTGAATGGAGGGCAGCGGCGTTTCCTGGCCGAACTTCTGCGCGTAAACCTGGTCGATGGACGGGCCCACGTAGTAATCGGACCCTTCGGTCATCTTGGGGTGGGCCGCGGTGAGGTAGACGGCGCTGGAGCGGAAGTGATCGGCGCCCTCTTCGGACGCGCTGTACGCCGTGGCGGGATGCAGATCGGTGTCGCTGACGATGGTGATGTAGTCGCGGTAGGGTTCGAGCGGCTGGAGCGTCTGGGTGAACTCGAAATCCTTGCCGGTCTTCTCCGGCGACCAGTAATGTTTGTTCGTCCCTTCGCCGGTGCTGCCGGCGGCGCCGTGCACCATTTCGATGCAGGCCAGGCGCGTGGGGGAAGACGCCGCCACCGTTTTCCGCACCGGCGTTTGCGCCGGCACCATGGAATCGAGCAGCGGCAACGATAGCGCCGCGCCCACGCCGCGCAACACCATGCGGCGCGAGATATGCTTCTTCGTCACGAAATTCATCGTCCCTCCCCTTATTGGCGCGGTTCGCCACCCGCCGCCATTTCAGTCTTTGCCGGCCCGGGGTCTTCCGTTCGTCGCATGAGGAAGGGCGGGCTGTTCACGATACCCAGGATGTAGTCCGAAAATCGGTGATTGTCCTTGTCGGCCTCGCGGTCGATGGCCCGCACCACGGGCATGTCGCGATAATCGATGACGCGGCCGAGTCCGTACGCCAGCAGGCTCTCGGTGAAGGTGCTCAGGAAGGCGTCGGAGTGGTTCAGCACGGCCTGGCGCAGGCTGGCCGGACCGTTCAGCTTCGCGCCATCGAACATCTGGCCCGTGGCGTCGATCGGAAATCCGCTATCGTTGGTGCGCCACACACCCACGGCGTCGAAATTCTCCAGTGCGAACCCGATCGGGTCCATCAGCTTGTGGCAGGACGCGCAGGTCGGGTTGGCGCGATGCTGCTCCATGCGCTCGCGCACCGATTCCGGCTTGGCCACGTGCCCGGTGCGGCCCTCGGAATTCTCCGGCAGCGCGGGAACGTTGGGCGGCGCCGGCGGAGGCGGCGTGCCGAGCAGCACTTCCATCACCCACTTTCCGCGCTGCACGGGGGAAGTGCGGATGGCGGTGGAGGTGAGCATCAGAATGCCGGCATGGCCCAGCAGGCCCTTGCGATTGTCGTCGGTCACACGTACGCGGCGGAATCGCTCGCCCATCACGTCGGGTATGCCGTAATGCTTGGCGAGGCGCTCGTTGACGAAGGTGTAATCGGCGGTCAGCAGGTCGAGCACGTCGCGGTCTTGGCGCATCACGCTATCGAAGAGCAGTTCGCTTTCGCGCTTCATCGATTGCGCCAGTGTCTTGTCGTAATTCGGGAAGAGGTAGAGATCGGGGTTGGCGTCGTTCAGGTTCTGGAGGTGCAACCACTCGTCCGCGAACTTCGTGGAGAGCGTTTCCGACCGCGCATCGGCCAGCATGCGCCGGACCTGCTTATGGAGCACCGCGGGATCTTTCAGCTTGCCCTGCGAGGCGACGGTGATGAGCTCATCGTCAGGTGCGCTGCTCCATAAGAAATAGGAGAGGCGCGAGGCAAGTTCCAGATCGCTGATGCGCACGTTCGAACCGGGCGCGGCGTTGGCTGGCGCCTGCTCGAAACGGAAGACGAATTCCGGGCTGGCCAGAATGGCCTGGACCGCGGTGCGGATGCCGGAATCGAAGCTGCCCTGATTGCGGCCGGTCTGATAGAAATTCAGCAGGTCTTCGAGATCGCGGTCGGTCACCGGCCGGCGGTATGCCTGGCGGGCGAGCGAGGCGATAATTCGCTTGGCGCAGCGAATTTCGTCGGTCCCCGCCGCCGGACGGCAGGAAAAGATCTTGAGGCGGCTCGGCGTATCGGAGACGCCGGTGACGTTGGACGGGCCGATAATCGAAAGCTCGTGCAGGTGGGACAGGGTAGTGATGCCCGGCACGGCGCCCGCGCTGACGTCCACGAGGGTTTGCTCCACCATGGCGAATTCGTCTTCGATAGGGCCGTCGGCCTTGATTAGGAACGAAGCCGAAACGCGCTGGTCGCCGGCTTTGACATGGATGGGCGGAGTCTTGACGCCGTCTTTCGCCAGCGTGAGCGCGGGATTGACGTCGATGAGCGCCACCCGCTCGCCATTCACGGCGATTTCCACCTGCTGGCCTTTGCCCTGATTGACGCCGAAAAGCGGGCCGGTGGGCGAGTAATAGTAGCCGATCTTGAAAACATAGTCGCCATCGGCCGGGAAGTTGTGGATCACGGACAATCCGCCGCGCGTGCCGAACGGTGTGCCATCGACGTGGCGATTCTGTGAAGCCACGCGCGGAATCTGGTAGGTGGTGGTGAGCGGCAGCGCGTCGGGATCGCCCACCGCCTCGCGGCTGATGCGGCCGGCGGCGCGAATGTAGCCTTCCATGAGCGTCGGCGATACCGTAAGGACGTCGGCCATGTTATCGAAGCCATGGCTCATGTCGTCGGGCGGGAGCAGCGCGGAGACATCCACCTGCACGTCGAGAAGATCGCGGACCGAATTGGCGTACTCGGTGCGATTGAGGCGATGCAGTGCGGGCCGTCCAGGGTTGGGATTGGCGGCGGCGGCGCGATCCAGTTCCGATTCCAGAGACGCGGCGAAAGCTTTGACGATTTGCACGTTGGGACGCGGCATGCCGGGCGGCGGCATGAGTCCCACGCGGATTTTTCGGACCGCTTTTTCGGCCAGTTCGGCGCTCTTGTCGATGTGTTCGAGATCGAGCGCGGAGAGGGTCATGCTGCCGCGCTTGAGCTGGTCGTTGTGGCAATAGGCGCAGTATTGATTGAGGAAGGCGCGTTGCGCGGCGGGCGTGGAGAAATTCGGAGCGGACTGTGAGTAAGCCGCGCACGCCGCCGATACAGCCAGGGCGCAGCAGTTCAGAATTCTTCGCATCCCTCCCCCAAGAGGTCGCCCGGTGGAGCTACAGGGTCGACCGGTGCGTTACAGCATACCCGTCGAAATTATATTAAGGAGCGATCCCGTCGTCAAGGGCATTCGGGGACGGAAGTCACTTAGGTTTAATGAGATAGCAACCGTTGCTGAGCCGGGCCCAGAGGGCGCCCCCGCAAGGGAGCGTTTTTTTCAGTTGGCCGACGGCCGTTGCGCCGAATCGATGATGAAGTTCGAAATCTGCACCTTTTGCGGCTCCATGCGGAGGCCCAGTTGTTCGCGGAGAGCGACGGGCAGCGTGGGGCCGGCATCGTCGTCCCATGAGAGAGTGAAATCGTACACGCCGTCGAGGCCCGTTTTATCGATGCCGGGACCTTTCCCGCCGAAGGTGGAGAGGAATTTGACGAGCATCGCTATGGTGAAGCGCTTGGCGTGGAGAGATACGGGCACGCCCGGCTGAGGCTTGCCCTGGTGATTTCCGAACACCAGATCGCTGTCCTCGCTCTTCGAAGGTTCGAGGCGCGGGCCGTTCTTGGCAATGGTGAGAGCGAACCCCGCAGTCTCCACCGGCTCCCGATGGAACTTCATCTGAAAGCGCTCGACGATCAGGTTCTGGAGCATGGTGAGGAGCTGCTGCTCGGTGGCCTTCGAGGGGTCTTCGGCCTTAGCCACCACGTTGTATCGTTCGACGCCGCGCTGGATCCAATCGGGACCGCTGTGGATCATCGACATGGTGTCTATGCGCCAGGCAATCGACACCAGGTGGGCGAGGCGGGCGTCGGAGATGACGCACCGGCCGAGCGGAGGGGCGTAGGCCTTTTCGCCGGCGGTGTAAACGGTGTCGATGCCGTGGCAGCCGCCCGTAACTCCGCCGGAGTCCTGCGCGGGTTTGACCGATGCGACCTCGAAGGCCGGTTGGGCGCGCAGAGCGGGAGCGGCGGCGAGGAGAAGTGCGGCGATAGCGACGACGGATCTCATTTGTCCTTTAGACGGCCGCGGACCGGTAAAGACAGCCCACATCGACAGTATCATTCCTCTGCGCGCGACGCCTCGCCGCTAATTGCCAAGGACGCCGCCGCGTCCGCGATGTCATTATACCAATTTGGGTATAATGAACGGAGATGGATAAGCCTCCGTTCCTGAAGCCGCTGCAATGGGTGGGGAGCTCGAAGCGGGATTTGCTCTCCGTGCCCGCGCCAGTAGTGGACCTTTTCGGATTCGCGCTTTACCTTGCGCAGGACGGCAGGAAGCACGAGCAGGCCAAGCCTCTCAGCGGCTTCGGTTCCGCCGGCGTGCGAGGTTGTCGAAGATTGGCATCGGAGCACGTATCGAGCTGTCTATACCGTGCGGTTCGAGAGTGCGGTATTCGTTCTGCATATCTTCCAAAAGAAGTCGAAGCGCGGAGCAGCTACGCCCAAAGCCGATATGGATGTGATCCGCGAGCGTCTCAAAGTAGCGGAGCAGATCGCCAAGGAGTTATCGCGATGAAGAAACAACGAGTCGTGCGGGGCATTTCCGTAGAGGCAGGATCACGTAATGTGTATGCCGACCTCGGCTACCCGGACAGCGAAAGCATGCTGGTAAAGGCCCAGTTAGCCGCGAAGATCGCTGAAATTGTCCAACGCCGGGCGCTCACCCAAACCCGGACTGCGGAAATCCTGGGGCTAACGCAGCCCAAGGTCTCAGCCCTCCTGAAGGGACGGTTTCGCGGGATTTCGGAGCACCGTCTGCTGGAGTGCCTGACCCGATTGGGCCGCGACGTCCACATTGTGATCAAGCCGGCGCCGCGGAGCCGGTCGAATGGCAGGCTGACGCTTTCCGTAGCGTAGCTCGCCCTACCAGGCCAGCCCAGAAGCGGTGGTTCGAGGGTCGGCGGCAGCGATCACCGTGCCGTTTTTCCAATCGATGAGGATACCGGCGCTGTCGTTGAGCGACCACGGCCCGCGCATGGTGACTTTGTGGCCGCGCTTTTCGAGATCGGCCTTCACGGTGTCGGGAATGCGGCTTTCGAGCAGCAGATCGCCGGGGTACATGGTGTGCGGGAACGGCGACGCGGGGAAACTGCGCGTGGACCACCGCGGCGCCTCGATGGCCTGCTGCATGTTCATGCCGAAATCGATCATGTTGAGCAGCGTCTGGATGGTGCGCATCACCTGGTCGTCGGCGCCGGGGCTGCCGGTGACGAAATAAGGCTTGCCATCCTTCATCACGAGCGTGCCTTGCAGAGTGCTGCGCGGGCGCTTGCCCGGTGCGAGCGCGTTGGCGTGGCCCTCGACAAGCGAATAATAATCGCCGCGGCAATTGAAGATGAAGCCGAGATTTCCGATCACAATCTTGCTTCCGAACCCGCTATGCAGGCTCGGCGTGAAGGAGATGAGGTTGCGGTCGCGGTCCACCACGGAGATGTAACTGGTGTCGCCTTCGTGGCTTGCGCCGCCGTGCATATCGACGTCGGTGGGGTACGTGATGGGCTTGTAATCGGAGCCCGCGTACGGAGTGACATCGCCGGGCCGGAAATCGAGCGAAGCTTTGGCCGGATCGATCAGTGCGCGGCGGGCGGAGGCGTATTCCTTGGAGAGCAGGCCGCGGTAGGGGATGGAGATGAAATCCATGTCGCCGAGGTACTTGTCGCGGTCGGCCATGGCGAGCTTGATGGCCTCGACGGACGTATGGATATAGTCGGCCGAGTTTTGTCCCATCTTCTTGAGGTCGTACCCTTCCAGAATGTTGAGCGCGATGAGCTCGGCGGGACCCTGGCTGGCCGAAGGATTCTTGTACACCGTATAGCCGCGGTAATCGATGGAAACCGGCTCTTCCAGCTTGGCGGTGTAGCCGGCGAAATCCTCATAGCGGAACAGGCCGCCGTTTTCTTCGGAGAACTTGGCCATTTCGCGCGCGATATCGCCCTTATAAAAGAAGTCGCGGGCGGCTTTCAGGCCGGCCAGGCGGCCGCCGGCGGGGGCTTGCCTTTCGGCCTCGACGAGCCGGCGCCAGGTACGCGCCAGATCGGGATTCTTCCAGACCTCGCCATCGGCCCAGGCTTTGCCGTCGGGGTGACCGAAAAGCGCCAGGCTGGTGGGATATTTCTTCAGCGCGGCGGAGTTCATGCCGCGCCCGCCGATGGGCACGCCGCGCTCGGCCATCTCGATCGCGGGCCCGAGCACGTCGGCGAAGCGCTTGGTGCCCCACTTGGAGAGCATGATGTACCAGGCGTCCATCACGCCGGGGACGGTGGCGGAAAGCAGTGAATCGTTGACCGGAATCTTGCCGTTCTGGTGAGTCTTGTACCACTCGATGGTGGCGAGCTTGGGCGCGGTGCCTTCGGCATTCAGGGACCAGACTTTTTGCTCTTTGGCGTCGTAAATCAGCAGCGTGGCGTCGCTGCCCATGCCGTTGAGGCTCGGCTGCATGAGGCCGAGGACGGCCTGGCCGGCGACGATGGCGTCGAAGGCGTTGCCTCCGTCGCGGAGCATGTGCTCGGCGGCGAGCGTGGCTTGCGGGGACATGGACGCAGCGGCGTAGAGGGTGCCGCGCGCCAGTTGCTTCATGGTCTGGCCGCGACCGGCATTGGGGTTGGCGTTCTCCTCTTCGTTGGCGTCCTGGTTTCCGGCGCGGGGACGCTGCGATGGCAGGGCGCTCAAAAGGGCGGCGAAAGCAAAAAGATAGATGACGCGATTCGACGGCATCGGCGGGAGCTCCTTGGGAGCTTAGTATCTCAAATTCCGCGATGGCCTGGGCGCGTCTATCTCTGAATCGGCCCGAGGGTCACACTCGCTTGCCGGCCCCTCGCGAAGCGAACGATCTGTTCGGGGTACTGCCGAAGCGCGTCCAGGTTAAACGCTGGAAATGACCCAGCCGCCGAGGAGCGCCGTTAAACACCGATTGAAAACACGCAACTTATCCGCGTTCATCTGCTTTTATCGGCGGTCTATGTGCCTTTTTCAGCAGCCTGTTAGTGTAATCTTCCCATCCTGATTCCGCTAACCTACGTATACCAACCTTTGGCTAATGGACCGACCTTCCAGACAGGCGGTATAAAAAGCCATGCTATCGTCCCGCAGTGTTCGCGCCACACTCTTCGTTTGCCTGTTTGCCTCTGTCTTAACGGCGCAGCAGGTGCGCATTCCAGGCCCGATCGATGGGCGTATATTCGTAACGGTTCGCGGCAGCGTTCCCGCACAGGCGCGACCGGAAGTTGACCTGGGAGCTGTCGAGGACAGTTTTCCCCTGGGTAACGTTACCCTGGTATTGAAGCCCTCGTCGGCGCAACAGGCGGCGCTCGAGCAATTATTAGCGGAGCAGCAGGATCCATCGTCGCCGCACTATCATCAGTGGCTTGCGCCGGAAGCGTATGCCGATCGCTTCGGAGCAAGCCAGGCGGACGTCGAGAAGATTGCCGTCTGGTTGCAATCCGAGGGATTCGCCGTGAAGTACACGGCGCGCGGGCGCGATTTCATCAGCTTCGGCGGTACGGCGGGCCAGGCACAATCGGCGTTCCATACCGAGATCCATCGCTTCCGAGCGGATGGTGCGCTGCATTTCGCGAACGCCACGGATATTTCGCTGCCCGCCGAGATCGAGCCGATGGTGGCCGGCATTCTGGGGCTGCACGATTTTCACCCCAAAGCGCCGCACAAGCGAATCACGCCGGGTTATACCGATGGTGGCGGCAATAACTACCTCGTGCCGGATGACTATGCCACCATCTACGACCTCGAACGGTTATACCAGTTCGGATTTACCGGCGCCGGGCAGAACATCGCGATCGTAGGGCAGAGCGATATCGACCCCGACGACATCGCGACATTTCGCGCCCTGTTCGGCCTCGCGCCGGCGAATGTCGAGGTGGTTCCGGTCGGGGTTTACCCCGGCGTTACCGACGATGAGGTGGAAGGGGATCTGGATCTGGAATGGGCCGGCGCGGTGGCGCGCAACGCGAATCTCATCTATGTAGTGAGTGAGGATGCGGATTACTCGGCCTTTGTTGCCATCGATAACAACATGGCGCCGGTAATTAGCGAAAGCTTTGGCCTTTGTGAGTATATAGTGGCGGCGAACCGGTTGGGGCTGTATAACTACCGGGTGGAAGCGCAGAAGGGCGCGGCGCTGGGAATTACCTGGGTGGTTTCGTCGGGTGATTCGGGGGCGGCCGGATGCGATTACGATGCCCCGGTGGCGACGCAAGGGTTGGGCGTCAGCCTGCCGGCCAGCATCCCCGAAGTCACCGCGGTGGGAGGGACGGAATTCAACGAAGCGGGCTTGAGCTATTGGAACGCCGTGAACGGACCCTATGGCGGATCGGCGATTTCGTATATTCCCGAGACGTCCTGGAACGATACCCTGGTCTTCGGTGGCTTGGCGGCCAGCGGCGGAGGGAAGAGTTCGGTTTACGCGAAGCCGACGTGGCAGGCGGGTCCGGGGGTTCCGGGCGACGGTGTGCGCGACGTGCCGGACGTGGCGCTGGACGCCTCGAACGAGCACGATCCGTATTGGGTGATCTCGCAGGGCGGATCGATCCTGGTGGGCGGAACGTCGGCCGCGGCGCCGTCGTTTGCCGGAATGGTCGCGGTGCTCAATCAGTACCTCGTGGAGAACCAGGTACAGTCCGCCCCCGGCCTGGGTAACATCAACGTAAAGTTGTATGGCATGGCGGCCGGCAACGCTCCGGGGGTATTTCACGATATTACGACGGGCAGTAATATTGTTCCTTGCCTAATAGGCGCGCCGGATTGCGCCAACGGCCAGTTCGGATACACCGCGGGTGTGGGGTACGACTTAGTGACCGGGCTGGGAACCGTGGATGCATACAACTTAGTCACGGTCTGGTCCGGGATTCCAGTGGTGAATACGGCGATGACGCTCGCTACCAGCGTGCCCGCGATTTCGCCAGGCGGTTCGGCGGTGATTACGGCCACGATGACGGCTGCCAGCGGCTCGCGGACTCCCACCGGACAGGTGCAGTTCACGATGGGCGGCACGGTGCTAGGGTCGGCGGCGCTTTCGGGGTCGGGAGGCACGGCGACGGCCTCTCTTACCGTGTTCGGAGCGCAATTACTGGCGGCCAATAATACGATTTCGGCTATTTATAGCGGCAGCCCCATCTTTACCGGCTCTTCGGCTACCACCACGCTAAGTTTGGGCGCACCGGCCACGTCAGCCGTGACGGTGTCGGTGACGCCCAATCCGGTATACCAGCATGCGCCGGATGCGAACGGCGCGACGTTCTCGTTCACGGTTCAGTTGCAGGAGACGGCGGGCGTCAGCACGACGCTGACAGGCTTCACGTTCGACGGGATGAGCTTCGCGGGGGCGATCGCGAAGTTTTTCGGGACTACGACGCTCGCCGCGCACGGATCGCTCACGGGCAACTTGAACGCCGGGAACATCACTCCGCCAGCGCAGGTGCCGATCGTGTTCACCGGGCGCGATGCCAGCGGCGCGTCGTGGAGCCAGCGGATTGTGGTGCCGTTCCTGCCCGCGCAGCAGTAGGCAGAGCGTTCTGGCGGGACATGATGTCCTGAGGGCAAAGCGTCAACTTATTGATTCCACGAGGGAGCGGGCATTTGTTCGCCGGACATTTTGTGCGGAGGGCTTGGCCCTGATCGCAAATGGTATCCTGCCAGACATGAACGCTGTCGACAATCTGTTCGGAAGCACTCCCCTCACTGAAGCGCGCGCGGAAGCCATCAAGAAGACTTACATGCTCCTGGGGCTCGCCGTGGCGGGCGGGTTGGTGGGTGGATACCTGGGCTCGCAATCGGACACGCTGGCCAACCTCTTCACGGGCTGGATCGGCTGGATCCTCGCGATGGTGCTGCTGAATGTGATTCCGCGCGTGGCCATCGCGGCGCGCCACAATCCGGTGCTGGGCGTCACGGCGCTGCTGGGCGATGGGTTCGTTTCGGGACTTGTGCTGGCGCCGATCCTGCGGTTGGCGAGCCGCTTTGCGCCGGGGACGATCCAGATTGCCATGGTGATGACGCTGATCGTCTTCGGGGTGGTCACGCTATTCGTCATGGCGTCGGGGCGGACGTTTTCCGCGCCCCGAGGATTGATGCTGGGCATTTCGGCGAGCCTCATCGGCGCGATCGTCCTGAATGCGTTCCTGAATATCGGGGTACTGGGCATCCTGATCGCCCTCGGAATCGGCGTGATGGGCGTGTGCATCCTGGTGTACGCCACCAGCGACGTCCTGCACAATCCGGCGGCGGATAGTCCGATTCCCGGCGCGGTGATCTTATTCGCGGGACTGTTTAACGTCTTTGTCGCGATTCTGAATATTCTGCTGCGATTGAACCGCATGCGGCGGTGAGCGCTATTCGATCAGGACGCCGACGGTATTGGAAACCGCTCCGGCCGCGGTGAGGACGATGTTCGGAAAGCCGCTTCCAGCCACCTGCCGCCGCAGGAGCACGTTGACCTGGTCGAGATCCGGGATTTCGCCTGGCGGGCCGGAATAAAGGACAGGCGCGTTGATTCCACCGATTGTGACCGTGACGTTGCTGCCGGCGCCGCGGATGCCGGTGCCGAACAGAATCAGGTAAGCCTGGGTGGTTTCAGGTAGCGCATGCCCTGAGTGGAAGCCCGGCGCTTTCCTCGCGGCCGACAGTTGTACGGCTCGATCTCAACGAGTGGGTCCGGTTCGATTGGCCGGGCGAGTACAAGATCAAAGTGGAATCGCGGCGTGTGCGGACGGTGGATGCGCCGTACATTCTTCAGGAATTGACCTCGAACGAACTCGAACTGACGATTGTAGACGCCACGCCCGAATGGCAGGAAGAAACGCTGGAATGGGCCGTCGGGACGATCGCAAAAGTGGCCCCACTGTACAACGAACCGTCCGATTCGGCCAAAATCGGCGAGGCGATGCGCGCGCTCCGCTTCCTCGACACTCCCGCCGCGGCGCGCGAGTTGGCACATCGAGCGAGTAATCCTTATTTATCGCTGGGACTGGTGGGATCGCCCGAGCGTGCGGCCGGGCTCGAAGAGATGAAGAAGATGCTCCGCGATCCTTTGGCGCCAATCGACGATCGATTTCTGGTCACGATGTCCGTTCTGGCTCTGCTGGATGGTCTCGGAGACCGGTACGCGGAACGATGGGAGATCGAACAGGGCTTCCGGCAGGAACTGGCGGCGCGAGTCCAATAACGCATCGCGCTACACTGATTTTCCAGGAGAACCCAAAACTTGCGATTTCAAAAAGCGGTGATCACGGCGGCCGGACCGGATCAGCGCGTGCTCCCCTTGCAGACGCTTGTGGATCGCGACGGCCAGGAGAAGTCTGTCCTAGCTATTTTGATCGAGCACGCGCTGGCGGCGAAGGTGGAAGAGGTCTGCGTGGTGGTGTGGCCGGGCGATGAGGGCCGGTACATTCACGCCGCCGGCAACTATGCGGGGATGGTCCGATTCGTTCCCCAGCCGCACCCGCTCGGGTACGGCCACGCGATTTACTGCGCGCGCGATTTCGTGGGCAGCGATCCGTTCCTTCACATGGTGGGCGACCATCTCTATGTCAGCGCCGGGAAAGCCAGCGCGGCGCAAGTAGTGGAGATCGCGCAGGCCGAGGAGTGCTCGGTATCGGGTGTGCAGGCCACGCGCGAATCGCTGCTGGCGCAATACGGCGCGGTGGCGGGCCGCCGTCTCGAAGGGCGCCGTGGATTGTATCGCGTGGACACCGTCATCGAAAAGCCGACCCCCACGGAGGCCGAGCAGCGGCTGGTGGTGTCGGGAATTCGCGCCGGTTATTATCTCTGCTTTTTCGGCATTCACGCCCTCACGCCCACGGTGATGGAGCTGCTGGGGAAGGCGCTGGCCGATGCGCCGGCGAAATCGGTAACGCTAGCGAGCGTGCTGGCGGAACTGGCGCGGCGCGAACAGTATCTCGCGGCGGAAAACAGCGGGCGAAGATACAACGTGGGGTCGCGCTATGGACTGCTGGTGTCGCAACTGGCATTGGCGCTCCACGGGCGCGACAGGGCGGAGGTGCTGGCGCAACTAGTGGAGGTGCTGGCGGACCGCGAAATGGCGGCGGGGTCGGGGGAGTGAGCCGCCTCGTCGAGGTGATTACGGCGGCCGATGCGCAGGTTCGCGATCGCTCGCTCGATGCGGTGTGCCGGGGGCTGTCGCTGGCGGAACTGCTGGCGGAATGCGAGGCGCTCGACCGGTTCCGGCGCGCGAGCCCCAATCTGTACGAGCGCGTGCGGGCGCTGTTTTTCCTCTACGCGATTCACCGCTTCCACGTTCCGCTGCACGACCCTGCCGGCCGCCCCGCGGCGATTCCGTTCGCGGGCTATGCGAACCTGCTAAAGCGGCGCTTCGAAGAAGCCATCGATATCTTTCTCGCGGCGCAGGCGGCGGGCGCGGGCGCGGCGATCTCCAGCGCGCTGGCGGCGGCTTACCGGGGGCTGGGCTTTCAGACGCTCGCCGGGCAGGTGCGGCACAGCGTGCGCTCCGTGCGCGGCAACCAGTGGATGTTCCGCATCGGCCATCCGGCGGATTACCCGCTCCGGCTTCGGCCTGAGTTGCTGAGCACCGACGGCGGCATGTTCCCGCTACTGCGCGAATCGACGCCGGTCCGCATGGATCTAACGCACAGCGGGTGGAGCGACATCTTTTTCCTGGGGATGGATTTTCCGGAAGGCGCACGCGTCATTAATATATCGGTGGACCTGGCGGTGCGTGGCGCCGACAGGGCAGGCGCGCCCAAGCCGCCGGTGGAAGCTTACCTGCGCGCGATCGACCAGCCGGTGCTGCGGCTGGTGAGCGTCGATCTGGGAGCGACGGCGGAGATTTCGTCCGTCGAGGAGATTTTCGATTTCGCGCGCGATTACTTGTCGCTGCTTAAGGCCGCGGTGATCGCTTCGGGGCTGGTGCCGCCGGGAATGGAAGGCGCGACGCAGCCGCTGGCGCAGATTCTGGAACGGCTCACCGGCGCGCGCGGGCTGGGCATCGAAATCGTCAGCAAGGTGAACGGCATCCCCAAGGGATCGCGCCTGGCGGTGTCGACCACGCTACTCGCGAGCTTAATTGCCGCGTGCATGCGGGCGACCGGCCAAATCGCATCGCTCGAGGGTGGATTGAGCGAAGACGAGCGCCGCCTGGTGGCGGCGCGCGCCATTCTGGGCGAATGGCTCGGCGGTTCGGGCGGCGGCTGGCAGGATTCCGGCGGCGTCTGGCCGGGCATCAAATTGATTCATGGCGTGACGGCGGCCGAAGGGGATCCCGAATTCGGCGTGAGCCGCGGATGTCTGCTGCCGCGGCACCGCATTTTCGGGTGCGGCGAGATCTCCGCCGAGACGCGGCAGTTGCTGCAATCGAGCCTGGTGCTGGTGCACGGCGGAATGGCGCAGGACGTCGGCCCGATTCTCGAAATGGTGACGGAGCGGTACCTGCTGCGCTCGGAAGAGGAGTGGAAGGCGCGGCGCGAGGCGATGGCGATCCTCGACGAGGTGCTGGATGAGTTGCGCGCGGGCGATGTGCGGGGGATCGGCCAATCGACCGACCGCAATTTCAGCGGACCGATCCAGACGATTATCCCGTGGGCGGGAAATCTGTACACGGCGACGCTGATCGAGACGGTGCGCGCGGAAATGGGCGAGGATTTCTGGGGCTTCTGGATGCTGGGCGGCATGTCGGGCGGAGGGATGGGCTTCCTGTTCGACCCGCGGCGCAAGCCCGAGGCGCTCGAGCGGCTGCCGCAGATCATGAGCGCCACGAAGAAGCGCATGGAACACGCGCTGCCGTTTGCAATGGAGCCGGTGGTCTACGATTTCGCCATCAATGAGCTGGGCAGCGTGGCGGAGCTGGTGCGCGCGGGCGATGCGCTGCTGCCGGCGGAGTATTACACGCTGGCGGTGCCTCCGCTGGTGCGCACCGAGGCGCGGCTGCTATCGGCAGCGCGGCGGGCGGAGCTCGACCGGTTTGCGGCGGCGTGCCGCGATCGCAGCGAGTTCTCGGGCATGGTGCAGCAGATGTTCGACCACCTGTTGCCGCGCAGCGTGGAACAGGAATCCGCCAGCGGGCGGACGCTCGCGGCGCTGCTCGAAGAATACGGTTTCGACGCCACGCAGCATCAGCAAATCCAGGCCGACCTCCGCAGCGGACGCATTGGCCTGGCGCAGAATCGGCTACCGGCCAGCACGGACATAACCGATGTGCGGGCGGGCGATGTGGTGGACGCGGTCCGCGGCTTGCCCGCGCGATATCGCGAGATTGGCATGGAGGCGCTGGCGTGCGGCACGGTCGCGGTGGTGACGCTTGCGGGCGGCACGGGCAGCCGGTGGACCAAGGGCGCGGGCGTGGTGAAGGCGCTCAATCCGTTCTGCCGGTTGGGCGGGCGGCATCGCAGCTTCCTGGAAGTGCACCTCGCCAAGAGCCAGCGGGCGAGCGAACTGGCGGGCGCGCCGGTGCCGCATGTTTTCACTACCAGCTATTTGACGCACAGGGCGATCGAGGAGCATTTGCGCGATCGTGGGAACTACGGCTATCCTGGCGCGGTGTTGCTTTCGCCCGGACGCAGCATCGGTCTGCGCATGATTCCCATGGAGCGCGACCTGCGGTTCGCGTGGGAAGAGATGCCGCAACAACTGCTCGACGAGCAGGCGCAGAAGGTGCGCGAGAGCCTCCACCAGACGCTCATCCAGTGGGCGCGGCAGGCGGGTGAAGGTAGCGACTATACCGACAATCTGCCGCTGCAATGCCTGCATCCGGTGGGGCATTGGTATGAGATCGCAAACCTGCTGCGCAATGGGACGCTGGCGCGGCTGACCGGCGGGAATCCGCGCCTGAATCATCTGTTGGTGCACAACATCGACACCGCGGGGGCAGCGATCGACCCGGCGCTGCTCGGCTACCACATCGAGGAAGGCGCGGGTCTGACCACGGAAGTGATCGCGCGGCACCTGGAGGATCGCGGCGGCGGGCTGGCGCGCGTGAACGGCCGGCTGCGGCTGGTGGAGGGAATGGCGCTGCCGCACGAAGAGGTGGAATCGCAGCTTTCCTACTACAACAGCGCGACGTATTGGGTGGATGTCGACCAGTTGCTGGGGGTGGCGGGGCTGACGCGCGGCGATCTCGGCAATGCCGAAAAGGTAATGGATGCCACGCGGCGGCTGGCGGCGCGGATGCCATCGTACATCACCCTCAAAGACGTGAAGAAGCGCTGGGGCAAGGGCCAGGAGGATGTGTTTCCGGTGGCGCAGTTCGAAAAACTGTGGGGCGACATGACGTCGCTTGCCGATGTGGCGTGCCGCTACGTAGTGGCGCCGCGGGTGCGCGGGCAGCAGTTGAAGGAGCCGGCGCAACTGGATGCGTGGCTGCGGGACGGGTCGGCGGCGGACATCGCGCGGCTTTGCGGCTGGGCGTAGCGATCAGTTCAACGCGTTAAGATTGGGCCGCTCGCGAGCCTGTGGCGGAAGGGAGCGTGGGCCGAAAGAGTCGGTGGCGCCGGCTTCCGTTACGAAAAGGTTCTTCAGGCCGTACAAGGCCATGTCCAGGCGGTCGTTCATGCCGAGTTTGCGGAACAGCTTGTAGAGATAGACTTTCACGGTTCCTTCCGTGATTCCCATGGCGTTGGCAATTTCCTTATTCTTGAAGCCTTGCGCCACGAGCGAGACGATCTGGCCCTGGCGTTTGGTGAGCGCCACGCGCGTCTGCGCCAGCATGGAATCCATCAGCTCCCGTTCAAAGCACAAAACGCCGCGCTGGACATTGGCGAGCGCCGACAACAAACCATCGACGGGGACTGTGCTTGCCAGGATTCCGCGCACGCCGAGTTGCATCGCCTGAAAAGCAAACTCGCCGGTCAGGCCTTCGCCCCAGAGTATGACCTGCGCGCGATCGGCGGCGGAACGCAAGGCGCGGATTTCGGAAAGACTGATGCGCGCTGTCAGGTAGACCAGCACCAGGGCCGGCCGCGCGGCTTTCATGCAATCGAGCGCCGACGCCAAGCTGTCGCAGCAATCGACGAGAACATATTCCGGCCGGTCCCGCAAGACTTCCGCAAAGCCGCGGCCGACGAAAGGCTGGTGGGTCCAAAGCAGGATGGAAACTGGATCATTCGGTCTCACAAAGCAGAGATCGGCTGGCGGCGGCAGCGACTTTAGAGGGGCACGGCTCTAATGCTCGCGGCAGTTCCCGCCGATCCTTTTGCTGTGCATGGGAAACAAGTCCTACAGGCGATCGCCGCAACCGCCATCCTCTGTATGGTCGGGCTGGCGGTAGAAGCCAAGCCGCCGGAGCGCCTGGTGGTTACTGTCGGCAAGTCGCTCAGCATCGATAGCCCGGTGATTATCAAACGCGTGGCGATTGCCAACACTACCTTGGCTGAGACCGTCGTGATCGGGCCCAGGGAAATGCTGATCAACGGTCTCGCTCCAGGAGAGACGTCGCTGGTGATCTGGCAGGAGGGCAACATCAGGGTGGTCTATGACTTGCTGGTTCGTCCCAGCAGCCTGAAAGTGGAGGCCATACGCGATCAAATCGAGACCGAATTTCCGGGCGCGAACATCGATCTGTCCGTTGCCAACGATGTCGTCTTTATTCGAGGGCTGGCCAAGAATCTGGCCGTGGGCGAACGAGTTGTGGCGATGGCCGCTACGCTTGGCAAGGTGGTGAATCTGCTGCGGGTGGCGATCCCGCCGGAGGAGCCGCAGATTCTCCTGAGGGTTCGTTTTGCCGATGTGGAGCGCGGCGCGAGCACGGAGCTTTCGAGCGCGCTGGCGAGCGGAGCTTTCAATACCACGGCGGCGCTGAGTACCGGATCGCCTATCAGCACCAACGGCATGCAGAATTTCTCGCTCAGCAACGCGATCAATCTCTTCCTGTTCCGGAAAGACCTGAATCTGGGGCTGGCTATACAGGCATTGCAGAACAAGAACCTGCTTGAAACGCTGGCGGAACCGAACCTGCTGGTGGTCAACGGCACGGCGGCGCAATTTCTGGCGGGCGGAGAATTTCCCTACCCGATGGTGCAGCCGGGCACCGGGTCGAACTCGGTGTCGATTGCGTTTAAGGAATACGGCATAAGGCTCGGATTTCTGCCGCTGATCACGCCGCGCGGGACTATCCGGATGCAGGTTACACCGGAAGTGAGCTCTCTCGATTACACCAATTCCGTCACCATTGCAGGAACTACGGTGCCGGGAACGTCCATGCGGCGCGTGCAGACGGAAGTGGAGCTCGAAAACGGCCAGAGCTTTGTAATAGCGGGTCTGCTGAACAATCAGACCACGGAAAATCTCTCCAAAGTGCCGGGAATCGGCGACATTCCCATACTGGGCAAACTGTTTCAATCGAAATCGCTCTCGCGGAATCATACGGAACTGCTGGTGATCATCACTCCCGAGATCGTACGGCCGATTCCCGTAGACAGGCCCGTGCCGGCGTTGACCTTTGCCTATCCGCAACTGAATCCCGGGTCGGCGATCCTCCGTCAACCGGGCATCGACCAAACCGGGCCCGTTCCCGTGACTCCGCCGGTGGACAGCATGCCGATGGAGGTGCTGTTGAAGCAGCAACTGGAACAGCAGAAGCTGAAATTGCAGCAGCAGAGTCAGCAGGGTCAAGGGATACAGACGGCGCCATTCCTCCCACCGAACGGAACGGTGACGCCTGGCTCGCAGTTTGGCGGCGGGAACTGACGCCCATAGAGCCGCGCATAATGCAGTGACTGTTCCAGCCACGAAGACCGCTTGCTGACGCGCGCGGCTCGGTACGGTGCGCGCCGCGACTCGCTGAACGAGGCTGCATACAGAGCCGCGACCGCGAGCGAGGGAGCGGTGCTTTTGCTGTACTGTTCGAAGAAAGGCACCACTCCCTTGCGGTCGTAGCTCAGTAATCTTTCACAGCTTCTGAGGGAGCGGTTTGTCACCGTATTACGCGAGGCTCACTAGTCCGGCCGATTACGCGCGGGGGCGCGGCGATCCAGTTCGGCGGCGAGTTTGCGCAGCCAGCGCAGTTCGAGCCGGAATTGAGCGATGATCAGGGTGACCATCCAAACCGCCTCGTGATAGTCGTGGCCAACCTCTTCCCGGATGGCCCGGAGGGTCGCGCGCTCACGCGCTAGTTCCGTCTCTAGGAATTCGCGCCGCCGCGCGACTTGCATTTGCACTGCCGCGGGACTTGCCTGCCAGGAAAGCGCCAGCCAGGTAAGAAAGGGAGGACGATCGCGGGCTGTGGTCCAGTCTTCACGTTCGAGAGCTTCGGCGAGGGCGGTGCGGCCTTTGGCGGTCGTCTTATATATGAACCGGTCGGGACCGGCCGCGGGCGATTCGTCCGCGCCCGCGCGAATGAAGCCCGCGCGCGCCAGTTTTTCCAGCGAATAGTAGACCTGGGGACGAGAGACACCAGCCCAATCGCGCACCTGTCGCCGTTCGAGCTCGAGATTCGCCTGATAGCCGTGCATGGGGCGCTCGGCGAGCAAGCCCAAGAGCACCAGGTCGGGGATGGTGAGTGGGCGCCCGCCTTTCATCTGTGGGCGCCCGCTTTGCGTTTACGGCTCCAGTACCACCACTGGCACTGCTCGGCCGGGAGACGCGGGTCGCGCGCCTGCGCCACGGCGGCGCAGAAGACATCCAGAACGCAGGGATCCTGCCGCTCTCCCGTGAGGCTGCAGAGTTTCTCGTAGAGGCGGTCCGGATCCTGGAGCGCGAGGTGCGGAACTCCTCGGACACCTAATATTTCCAAATCGCGCGCGATCTTCGGTCCCACCGAGACCAGGTCGCGGAATCGTCGTTTTTCGGCAATCATGCAAATTCTCCTTGACTCGAAGCTGACACTAGTCTAATTTAGACTAGTATGAACGTCAAGAAGATTACCGCAGTCCTTTTGGTGGAAGAAGTGGAACCGTGCGTGAGGTTCTGGACCGAACGCCTGGGTTTCGGAAAGACGGCCGAAGTGCCGGACGGCGACAAGCTCGCGTTCGCCATTTTGGTGAAAGACGGGGCCGAGATCATGTATCAGACCTACGCCAGCGTGGCGAAAGACAACCCGCACCCCGATATGCTGGCACGCAAGGGACCTACCTTTCTGTATGTCGAGGTGGACGACCTCGCCGCCGTAATGGCGGCAACCGCGGGAGCGGAAGTCGTGATGCCGGAGCGGACCACATTCTACGGCTCGAAGGAATTCGGCGTGAAGGATCCGGCCGGCCACGTTGTCACGTTCGCCCAATTTGATGGGCAAAAGGCTGGCGTGTAAACGGTTGGCGGTCAGACGACGCCTCGCTCCGCGAATGGCGGTAGGCTATAGCATTGATGGCCGGGAGCCTACTCGAAGTCAGCGGAGTCGACAAGCATTTCGGCGGCGTGGCGGCGCTGCGCGCGGCATCGCTCGAGGTGCGCCAGGGAGAAGTCCACGCGCTGATGGGCGAGAACGGGGCAGGGAAGAGTACGCTGGCGCGCATCGTCGCCGGCATCGTGCGCGCCGACGCCGCGAACATGCGCTTCGAGGGCCGTGCCGTGACGATCGCGAGCCCTCTCGACGCGCAACGCCTCGGCATCGGCATCATTCACCAGGAGCTCGACCTCTTCCCGAATCTGACCGCGGGCGAAAACATGGTGATCGGCAATCTCCGCTTCCCGGAAGGGGCATGGACGCGCTTCCGCCGAATGGAAGAATTTTGCCGGCCGTATTTCGACCAGGTAGGGCTTACATGCGGCATCCGCCCGCCGGCAGCGGCGCTCTCCATCGCGCAAAGACAACTGCTGGCGATCGCGCGCGCTCTCAGCATGAACGCGCGCCTGCTCCTGATGGACGAGCCCACCAGTGCGCTTTTCGATGACGCCGTGGAGCGGCTCTTCGCGCTCATCCGCGGATTGCGCCCGCGCGGCGTTTCGGTGGTCTACGTGTCGCACAAGATGGACGAGATCTTTCGCATCTGCGATCGCGTGACGGTATTGCGCGACGGCCAGACCGTGGGCACGCGCGACACCCGGTCCACCGATGCGGCTGAGTTGATCCGCCTGATGGTGGGGCGCGATTTGAATCTCGCGGGCGGCCCGCGAGAGGGCGCGCGCGGCGAGATCGTGCTGGAAGCGGAAAACCTCTTGACCGATCGCCTGCGCGATGTTTCGTTCACGCTGCGCCGCGGTGAAGTGCTCGGAGTCGCCGGGCTGGTGGGCGCGGGCCGCAGCGAATGGGGCGCCGCGCTGTTCGGCCTCGACCCGATTCGCGGCGGCCGCATTCGTCTCGGCGGCTCGGCTTACCACCCGCGCTCCCCGCGCGATGCCATGCGGCGCGGCGTCGGACTGGTCCCGGAAGACCGGCGCACGGAAGGCCTGATGATGAGCATGAGCGTGCGCGAGAACGCGAGCCTGGCGACGCTCCATCGCTTCTCGCGTCTGGGATTCCTGGCGCATGCCCGCGAGCGCCGCGAACTCGAGACGGTATCGCACAGGGTCGCGCTCCGTTGCCCGTCGGCCGATACGTGCGTGAGCAATCTCAGCGGCGGCAATCAACAGAAGGTGCTGCTGGCGCGCTGGCTGCTCCTCCATCCGGACGTCTTGTTCCTCGACGACCCGACGCGCGGCATCGACGTCGCCGCCAAGCAGGATATTTATCGCCTCATCGAGGAACTTTCGGCCGCCGGGAAGGCCGTCCTGCTGGTGAGTTCGGAACTTCCCGAGCTGCTGCGCTGCTGCCATCGCATTCTGGTGCTGCGCGAAGGCCGCGTGACGGCGGCTTTCGAGGCCGCGGAGGCAACGCAGGAGAAGATCATGGCCGCGGCCACCCTGGCGGAGGAGCGCGCCTGATGCCCGCGATTCTGCGGAAGGCGCCTCGCGCGACAGGCGCGTTGTGGAAAGGCCCGCTGGCGCTCGCGGCCATCCTGGTGCTGGCGGTGATCGTCAGCCCGGTGGCGTCCGACGGCTCGCGCATTTTCCTCGAAGCCGGCAACCTCACCGACATTCTGCGGCAGATCTCGCTGATCGGCATGATCTCGCTGGCGATGACATTCGTGATCCTGACAGGCGGAATCGATCTCAGCGTGGGCAGCATTCTGGCGCTCTCCACATCGCTCACGGCGATGTTTTTGACGCGCGCGTGGCCCGCCGCTTCCTACGGCAGCCACATCGCCATGGCGATTGCCGCGGCGGCCGCGATATCGGCGCTAGCGGGCGCGGTGAACGGCGCGGCCATCGCGAGCCTGAAAGTGCAGCCGTTCATCGTGACGCTGGCCGCGATGATCGGGCTGCGCGGCTTGGCGAAATGGCTCACCAACAATGAGAACATCGATATCGGATTCGGACGCGATGTGGCCGCGCGGTTCGCGGAGGTTTTTCGCGCCAAGGCCATCGTGATCGGAACGTTCGCCGGCGCAGCCGCGATCTTCTGGACGCTGCTCGAGCGCACCGTGTTCGGGCGCTACGTGCGCGCCATCGGCGATAACGAGAAGGCCGCGGAATACGCCGGCCTGCCGATTCGCCGCACGAAAGTGTGGGTGTACTCATTGACGGGGATGCTGTCGGGCGTCGCGGGAGTGCTGTACGCGGCGGAGAATCATCAGGGCAATCCCAACGCTGGAGTGGCGTACGAACTGGACGCGATCGCGGCGGTGGTGATCGGCGGCACGCGCCTCTCGGGCGGCAAAGGATCGATTTCCGGTACCATCGTGGGCACGCTGATCATGGGCGTGCTCACCAACATGCTGCGGTTGAATAACGTGGATAGCAACGTGGAAATGATGATCAAGGCGGTGATCATCGTGCTCGCGGTAGCGGTCCAAAGGGAGAAAAACGGATGACGCGAGGCGTCATATTCGGAGCCATCTGCGCGGCCGCGCTCGCCGGCGGCGGATGCGGCGGCGGCAAAAGACAATTGGTAGTCGCGTTCAGCCAGGCGAACAATGCGGAACCCTACCGCGCGGCGCAAAACGGGCTGATGACGAAGCTGTTCGCCGAGGACCAAGACGTTCGCCTGGCGATCTCCGACGCGCAACAGGACAACAGCAAGCAAGTGGCGCAGGTGGAAACGTTCATTCGCCAGAGGCCCGACCTGCTGATTGTCGCGCCCAACGAGCGCGCCGCGCTCACGGCGGTGATGGGCGAGGCGATGGCTGCCGGCATTCCGGTGATGTGCCTGGAGCGCGACATCCTGCAACCGAACTATCGCACCTACATTCACAGCGACAACGTAGCGATCGGACGGCTGGCGGGGCAATTCATCGTCGACCAGTTGCAGAAGAAGTACGGCAAGCCCAAGGGGAACGTGGTCGCGATTCGCGGCCTGTTGGGCGTGGAGGGCGAGATCAGCCGCGACCGCGGAGCCAAGGAGATTTTTGATCGTTACCCGGACGTCCACATCGTCGCCGATCCGGTGGCGGATTGGATCCAGGCCAAGGCGAAGGATCGCATGACCGAGGTGCTGCGCGCGCAGCCGCATATCGACGTGGTGTACGGACATAACGACCCGATGGCCGTCGGAGCGTACCTGGCCGCGAAAGAACTGGGCCGCGAGCAGGAGATGATCTTCGTGGGAGTCGATGGCCTCGGCGGTCCCGCGGGCGGAATCCAGAAGGTGATCGATGGCGTGCTCGCGGCCACGTTCGTGTACCCGCTGTGCGTCGACAAAGCAGTCGAGGTCGGGCGGCGCATGCTGCACGAACCGGGATTTCATCCGGAAAAGGAGTACGTGATCGAGTCGCTGATGGTGACGAAGGAAAACGCGGCGGAGATGTACCGGCGCTTCACGGTACCATGAAGGAAATCCCGTGTCGCATACCATCGCTACGCCGGAAACGGCGAACAAGCAGGAATTCTATAAAGAGCTGGCGCTACAGTTGCGCGGTTTGCTGAGCGGCGAGCGCGACGCCATCGCCAACGCGGCGAACATGTCGGCGCTGCTGTACCATACGCTGCCGGACGTGAACTGGGTGGGATTCTATCTGTTGAAAGAGGGCGAACTGGTGCTCGGGCCGTTCCAAGGCAAGCCTGCATGCGTGCGCATCGCCATGGGGCGCGGCGTATGCGGCACGGCTGCGCAGGGCCGCCGGGCGATCGTGGTGCCGGACGTGAACGCGTTCCCCGGCCACATCGCCTGCGATACGGCATCGCGCTCGGAACTCGTGGTGCCACTGGCCGCCGGCGAAGAACTCATGGGAGTGCTCGATCTGGACAGCCCATCGCCGGGGCGATTCGATGACGACGATCGCGCGGGCTGCGAGGCGCTGGCCGCGATTTATCTGGCCGCGTCAATCGAGGGACTGTGAAGAGCGCGTTGTTGCTGGCCATTTGCGCCGCGAGTGCGATGGCCGCGGACGTGCCGCCGCCCGCAGTCGATCTGCCGGCGCCCGGCGCGGGAAAAGTGGCGACAGCGGTGCTTGCCGGCGGCTCCTTTCGGCAGATGGAAGCGGTCGTCGCGAAACTGAAAGGCGTGATCGCGGTGGTGGTGGGCTATGCCGGCGGAAAAGCCGAGGACGCGCAGGAAGCGAGGGTGGCGACGGGGCGGACGAAGCATGTGGAGTGCGTGCAGATCACCTACGACCCGTCGCAGATCTCGTACGGCAAGCTACTGCAAGTGTTTTTCGCCGTGGCGCACGACCCCACACAGATCGACCGGCAAGGGCCCGACGCCGGGCCGCAATTCCGCTCGGTGATTTTCTTCTCGACGGATGGGCAAAAGCAGGTGGCGCAAGCGTACATCCGGCAGATCGAGCATGCGCACGTGTTTCATGCGCCAATCCAGACGCAGGTGGCGCTGTTGCCCGGGTTTTTCAGGGCCGAGGATCGCAATCAGCACTACGCCAGGCGGAATCCCAACGATCCGTACGTGACGCAGAACGTTGCGCCCAAGCTGAAACTACTGGAGGAACAATTCCCCAACCTGCTCAAGCCCTGACCGTCGATCCGCTGCTCGCGCGCGGCATCGCGCTGTTCAATCACGGCGAGTATTTCGAGTGCCACGAAGTGCTGGAGGAGGCGTGGACGCCCGAGCGCGGCCCGCGGCGGCTGTTTTTGCAGTCCCTGATTCACATGGCGGTAGGGTTCTATCACCACACGCGAGGGAATCCGGTTGGCGCCGTGCGGCAGTTGCGCAAGGGATTGCGGAAGCTGGCGGGATACCTGCCGGTTTGCGAACGCGTGGACACGGCGCGGCTGGAGCGCGAAGTGCTGGCGGTGCTGCGGGCGATCGAAGCGGGCGAGGCAGTTTCCAGTTACCCGCGGATTCACGTAGACTGAGTTCGGGAGCGTAATTCATCCGGTGGTGGGCGTGGTCTTCAAAACCACTGGGCGGCCCCAAAGCCGCTGATCGGTTCGACTCCGATACGTTCCCGCCAAGTTCAGAACGCCACTCGCTCTCTCTCCGCCATTCTCCGCAGCATGAGCCGCGCGTCGTCGCGTTTGGCGTCCGGTTGGTGCTCCGCAAGGTAAGCGCGAAGCGCCGCCAGCGTCGCCTCGGGGAGTCGGCCCTCTGCCTTCCGCCACAAACTGGCGTACGACCGCTCGGGGAAATACATACGCTTGGCCATCACCACAAGGCGCTTCGACTGGCGATCGGTGATCACGCCGGCCGTGGCCGCCGCGGAAATTGCGATGCGGATGTTGATCATGGCCTCCGACAACGGGCGATATTCTTCGAGAGAAAACGCCACGGCGACCTCGTCATCGGCATCGATCTCGCCGGAGCGATAGCGCTCGAAGACCGTTCCCACGCCGGTCATACCGTAGGGATCGAGTTCCACCGCCCGCAGCGCGCCCATGCTGGACGCGCCGAAGACGGCGACGCCCCGCTCGATTGCGCGCAGAATCTCCTTGGGTGAAATCGCCAGGCTCTGAAAGAATTCGCCGTCGATGATTCCGATGGCCGGGGGCGGATCGGCGAGCAACGCGTCGATATCGCCGCGCTTCACGGGCGGGCGGAATTCGGCGTCGAGAATGGCGCGCGCCTCCGCGACCGGCAGCGTCGAGCCAAGAAAGACTACCGGCTGCCCGCCGATGCGCTCGTCACTCATTGGCGCTCCAGAGCGCCGTCGCGCGATCGCCGATGCGGTTACGGTCCACGGCCCAGGACTCAAGCCCCGGCACGATCACCCGCGCCACCGGGACGCGCAGGGCCGGATCGGTCAGGTCCACCACGATGACTTGCTTCAGTCCCCTGGCCACCAGGCGATCGATCATGAAGCGGATATCGTCCAGGATGTCCGAATGCACCGCCGTCGGAATATCGGCGAGGCGCCGCCGCGACGGGGCAGGGCAGTGATACCAGTTTCGCCGGTCGACCGTCTTCAGGCGCTTGATATGGCGCATGTAAACGGGAACCACGTCGTCCGGTTGCGAGATGTCCTCGCGAACTCCCTGAATATCCACCACGCGCGACTGCGCCACCTCCGCCAAAGCTCGCATGGCTGCGATGCGGGCGTCCGGATGGGTGCCGGCTCCTCCGTGGGCCATCGCCAGATCGGGAACGCTGTCATCGATCACGGTTGCGAAGATGGTCGGCACGCCGATATCGGAAGTGATGTCTTTCACCCTCGGACACAGGCCGGCTCGAGCGAAACGGCGGAGCATCCAACGGATTCCCCCATCGGCTTCGGTGAGATCCAGTTCGGGGTAGCGCGCGATGTCATCCAGCCCCTGAGGAGGGGTCGAAGCCCCGTTGACCTGTTTGTACTTCCACAGAGGCAGCCACTGAGCCAGGAGTTCGGCCATCGTCCACGAATCGCGCTCAATCACTTCGCACAACGCGTGACAGATCGCCTCTTCCAGGACATTGCCTGAGGCGAGGCCATTGGTGGTGTCGAGTTGGAGGCACGGCGGCCCATACGCCTGCCCGGCGCAATATCCAGCCACACGCGCCGGGACGAGGATGGCTGAATCGGAGACCAGGTCCCAGCCTTCCACCCACTGCAGCGGCAAGCGGTCCGTGTACCTGGGATGTAGCTCCTGAACCAGGGATGCCGGATCGAGAGTCCGGGTGGATCGGCTCAGCTCGGCGTGCGATCCGGAAACAATGCGGCTTTTCAGTTCGAGCGCGGATTGGCGCTCGATAGCCTCCATCAGGGCGCCGCAAGCCGCATCGATCCTGGTGGCGCCCTTGCCGTTATAAATGGAGACAATATCTCTCGATCGCGGCACTACCGCCGAATAGGCGGGGATTCCGATGCGATCCAGATGCGTGATGTCGCTGAGACGAGTCACGCCAGCGCGGCGCGCCACCGGCTCGATTTGCGCGAACGTCCGTTCGGGCGCGACCACCCGATGGACACCCTGTCCGAAAACCTTCGGAGCCGAAGCGAGCCGCATTCCGGCTTAATGCTGATCGCTGTTGTTGACGATGCAGACTCCGGCCACGGGGCCTGCTGTCGAGTCCACTTGGGTTGCGAGGAAGTGCTGTATCTGGGAGCGTTTGTCCGGCGGCTGGCGAAATACGCTGTGCGAAAGCTTGTCCCAGGCCGTTCGTTCCCGGGGCGTTAAGGAGGTGGCAAAGGCATCGATCTTGCGCGCGATGTCCAATACTTCTTCGGTCGATAACCCAGCGTCTGCCGCGATGCTGTTGAGATCCATAGTTTGGCCTCTCGTCGTGATGGTGTTTTTTGGTGGTGAAGCGTTCGCTATTATACAGCCGATGCCGGCGAATTGGAATGAGAAATCCAAAAGCAGCTTTCAACCCACCGGCGCTCCATCGCGTAGTAGCGGGACCGGGTGTCGAGGTACGCGTCGAATACCTGCCTGACGATTCGGCGGTAGCGGTCCGCGGCGCCGGGCGCCCTATCGAGCGCCGCCCGGACCGCCTCGGCGGCCTGCAACCCTCCGTAGAGGGCGGTGTAGATGCCCTGCGACGAAAGCGGGTCGAAGGCGGCCGCGGCGTCTCCGGCGGCGATCCATCCATCGCCGATGACCTGGTCGAGCCGCGAACTGTTCGCCGGAAAAATTCGCAGCGGACTGGCGGCTTGATAGCGATGATCGGCGATGCGCGGCCAAACGTGGCGCGTGGCGCCAAGCAATTCGAGAAATCCACCCGGGGTGCGCGCCATGCGGTAGGCCGGGGTGGCGGGATCGGTGTGAAAAACGGCTACGCGGCGCGCGCCGGGCATGAGGGCCGTGTACCACCAACCCGCCTCGGCGGATTCCACCAGCGTGCGCGAATCGCGATCCGGTGGGGCGTTTTCTTGGGGCCGATCGAAGATGGCCGCGATGGCTATCAGGCGATCCGAATGTATGCGCCGGGCCTTCTGCGATTGGGCGAATGCGGCGTTGCGGCCGGTGCAGTCGAGAATCCAGCGCGTGGAGACGGTCTGGCCGGAGCGCAGGGACACGGCCCATGCGCCGCCGCGCCGGTCGATTGAGGCAACGCGCGCCGGTGCGAGCAGGACGGCCCCGTGCCGTGCCGCTGCCATCCGCAGCCGCGCTTCGAAGCAGGCGCGATCCACGTGGAATCCCGGCCCGTTGGGGTCGCCGATGAAATCGGTATCGCGCAACTGGCCGGAGCCCCACGCGGATTGGTTTCCGTAGGCCGGTAGCGCGCCTTCGCAGGCCTCGGACGCGCCGAGCTGATCGAGGAGCGGCTTGACGGCGGGCGGGAGACTCTCGCCGACCTTGCATTCGCCCGGCATCGCTTCGGCCAGGGCCGCGGTCAGCCCCAGTTGGGCCAGGCGAATGGCGGCGGCGCATCCGGCCGGGCCGCCCCCGATCGCAAGTGCGTCGAATGTCATACGGCGTCGTCAGGAAGCGGCGTTGTCAGGAGGCGTCGGGGCCATCGCTTTCTTCCGTGGGCTCACCCGGGCCACCGCTGACGCCGTGCGATTCTTCTGCGGAGGCTTCTCCGCGTATCCGATGCCTTCCTCGACGTAGAGAACGGCCGGGAAGTTTTCGGGAGGGGGGTTGAGCTCCTTGCGCACCACGACGCCCATTTTCCCGAATTCGCGCGTCATCTGCTGCATCTGTTCCATGATTCCGCCATCGAGACAGCGCAGCCAGGTGGCGCGGGTGTCAAACGCCTTGATGCGCGCCTCGTGGTTTGTCGCTTGCACAAACTTCTGGTAATTCTCCGCGGTCAATACGTGATTCGGGACGCGTGCGGGCCAGAACGTCGGCAGGAACGGGTCGTAGGATGGCGTGTATCCGGCGCGGCAACCGGCCGTGTCGGTCTGCCATGGAATGGCCATCCAGCGAGTCAGATCGCCGGGAGCGCTCCAGTAGAATGGGCCGTTCTCACCCACCGCGACCGCAGGCGTCAGCACATCGCCATAGTCCCTTTCCGGCACTCCCTCCGGACGCACACGAAGGCGGAACGCCTCGGAATAAAGCCCCAGGTGGCGCATCGGCCAGGTCAGTTCGCACCCCGGATGGAACGGCCCTCCGGAACAGAATTCGAGCGCCGCGCGGGTGAGTAAGTTCGGCTGTTGGTCCAACGGGAAGGATTCGATGCCGCCCGGAGGCGGGGAGGCTTCCCAATCCGCGATAAAGTCTCCCGCCGCCCACTTCTGCAACATGGCGTATTGCGTCTTGGTCACCGAAAGCATCGACCCCGGCGCCTTGGGCGGAATCTGCACGTTATCGCCGTAAGTCAGCGGCCATTGTGAAATATCGAGTGTCGTCGCCGCCGGGTCGCGGCACACATTCAGCAACTGCAGGCGAAGCTCGTTGAAGTCCGGATCGCTGCTGGCCAGGCGGCGCAGGTAGTCGTCGCGCGTGAAATCGAAAGGAGCGCCCCAGCCAAACTTCAGGAAATAGCCGAAGTTCACCCACTGCAGTTCGCACAGACGGCGCAGAATGGGCCAGATGTGTTGGTTGAAGCTGACTTTCTGGACCTGATCGAGGAAGTACCCCTGATAGGCGTCGAAGAGCACTTCATAGAGCGTGACATTCGATTTCAGGTCGGGGGCATAGTTGGGCGGAGCGGTAACCACCCACGCCGGCTCGACCGGAATTTTTCGGCCGCCGAGCATAACCTTGGCCCTTACCGGGCCATCGGAAACATCGTCGAACCAGCCGCGGTTGTTGGCGTAGCCCGTGATGGTGTTCTGTACATAGGGCGTTCCTGAGACGCCGTGTCCGCCCAGGAACAACAGCCGCCCACGCTCGTCGGTGCGGATTTCGCCGAGGTAAACCTGTTTTCCCAGGAAACTGCCGGAGTCGAACTGGTGTTCGGCGCCGGATTGATTCGCCCCGCAAATCGTGCGCGGCCCGGGATCGATGCGCAGTTGATCGCGGTCCTTGCCAGTGAACTCCGGGTTGCGCCGTTCCACCGGGGTCGCACTCGGGATATCCATGGGTCCCTCGAAGTTGTACCATGCACCCTTGGTATTGGCGACATGCACGCTCCACTCGATTCCGGCGTTCTCGGTAGTGATTTGGGCCACCACCTTGTTGTCCGCATCGAACCCATAGATGCGGAAGCGCGCGGCCTGCCGTTTGAGCGCGCCCTGCGCATCCTTAAAGGTCTCGGAGGGAGACTGCACCTGGTCGGGGAGTTCGGGACCGATGACGTACTCGTCCGGACTGTTGCCAACACGGGCGATGCCGATGCTGGGATAAATAGCGGCGCGAGCGATCGAAGCTAACTCACTCATTTTCTTTCTCTCATTTCTCCAAATTCATTTTGCGCAACAATTCGTGAAAGCGCGGATCGGACCGCAGACTATCGAAGCTTGGATCGACCTTCACGAAGATCACGGTGGGATCCCGTTCTTCATACGCCTGCCGCAATTCGGCAAAGGCGCGGTCCTTGTCGCCCAGGGTGGCGAAGAGCTTGGACAGATCGCCGGGGGGAACGTAGGAATGTTGGATGCGTTCCTCGATCTCGTTCAAGAGCGGCGCCAGGGCCTGCTTTTGGCCGGCCGCCGCGTAGGCCCATGCCAGTTCCGCTAACTGCCGTCCGTTGCCGCCAGGGCGATAGTGCGGCTTATTGAGTTCCTCGATGGCTTCCGGAAATCGCGACATGGTGACATACACCTGAGCCAGGGTCAGGTGAAACAGGAGGAGCCGGGAATCGCGGGCAATGCTGGCGCGGAGTTGATTCACGGCGTCGTCATACCTGCGTGCATAGTATAGGATTCGGCCCTTGTACAGGTTGGCTCCATTGCCCGAGGGATTCACGTCCAGGGCGCGGCCGATTTCGGCCAGGGCATCGTCGATGCGCCCCTGCGGCGCCAGGACGAAGAAACCGTAAGTCTGGTGACTCTGCAAGTGGCTGGGGTTGACCGCCAGCGCCTGTTTAAACTCGTGTTCGGCGCCGTTCCAGTCAATGTCGAGAGCTTTGGCGAATCCCATCACGTAGTGTCCGTCGGCGGAGTTCTTATCCAGCGCAAGTGCCTTCTGTGCTTCCTCGCGAGCCTGCGGCAGAACCAGTGTAGTCGGCTCGGCGCCGGAGTTGATGGTGGCAAGATACGCGAAAGCCAGCCACGCATGCGGCAGAGCGTAGGAGCGATCGATGTCGATCGCCTGCTTCAACAACGCCGTCATGCGCTTGACGGATTCGGCGGTCGATTCATGAAATGCGTAGAGCGCCTGAATATAGAGATCGTAGGCCTGCTCGCGGGCGGCCGTGGGCGCGGCGGCGAGAAGGCCTCCAGGCGCGCCGAGGCGATCGGCGACCTGGTTCACCACCTCCTGCTGAATCGACAGCAGGCGCGAGGCATCGATGCTGTAGGAGTGCTCCCAAAGCTCGGTTCGGGTTCTGGCGTCGGCCAGTCCAACCCGTACGCGGGTCGAGTTCTCCTCCGAGATCAACCGGCCGGTGATCACGGTGGCGACTTTGAGCGCGGAGCCAACGGCTTTCGGATCGGCGGTCTTGCCCCTATAAGAGCGCGTTTCGTCATACGACATCACCCGCGCGTGCGGGAGGAGCGCCAGATCGTCGATCAGGGTGGAAGTGAGCCCGTCGGCGGCGTAGTCCAGTTTGGGATCGCCGGTTTGATTTTCGAACGGGAGCACCGCCATCGATCGCGCGTCTCCGCTGGTCAAGGGGTGAAACACAGCGTAGCCCAGGATCAGGATCAAAGCGGCGGCGGCGCTGCCGATCGTGATACGGCGCTTGCGGCTGGGGCGCCCTCGCGTTTCGCGAATGGCGCGGCCGAGCCGCAATTGCTGGAGATCCTGTAAAAGATCGGTGGCGGAGGGAAAGCGCCGGTCGCGGTCCTTTTTGAGACAACGATCGACGATGGCGGCGAATTTGGGGCCGTCAATCGGGTCCGGAAGGACCAGCCGCGCGGGGTCTTTGTGGACGATATTGACCAGCGTTTCGGTGGAGGTTCGGGCATGGAAAGGCGATTTTCCGGACGCCATTTCGTAGAGCACCACTCCCAGCGAAAAAAGATCCGAACGGCGATCCAAGTCGCGACCCAGGGCCTGTTCGGGGCTCATGTAGGAGACCGTCCCCATCACCGCGCCGGTCTCGGTCAGCAGCGTGACGGTTTCTTCGTGAACTCGCGTGGTGGAGGCCAGTCCGAAATCCAGGATCTTGGCGTGACCGGACTCGGCGACCATGATGTTGCTGGGTTTGAGATCGCGATGGAGCACGCCGGCCGCTTCCGCGGCGGTCAAACCCGACGCGATATCGATGGCGAGATCGAGCAGTCGGGCGAGCGGGATTTCGCCTTGGTCGCGGAGGCTTCGCAAGGTTTGGCCCTTCACGTACTCTAGGACGAGGTAGTAGAGACCGTCCTCTTCCCCGATTTCGTAAATCTGCGCGATGTTGGGATGGTTCAGCGCGGAGGTTGCCTTGGCCTCGCGGAAGAAGCGGTGCAGACGGTCCGTGTCTCCAGCGGCGCCGCCGCGGAGCGTCTTGATGGCGACGTTGCGTTCGAGGGCGGTATCTTGAGCCAGATACACTTCTCCCATGCCGCCGGAGCCGAGCGCCGCGACGACCCGGTACTGCTTCAGCCTGCTACCCGGCTGTAGCGTTTCCATCGATATAACGGGGCAGCATACCACACCGGGGCGGGCAGGCGGCACATCGAGTACTGTTTCTCCGAACATCGAAGCGGTGAGCCCCCCAGGTACAAGGTGTACACTGGTGCGAAAGCCATCGCTCAGAGGTGCGGGATGCGATTCACCCTTCCACGAATTGCCGCGGGAATTCTCCTGGTCAGGGCGGTTGCCGCGCATGCGGCGCCTGCGGACGGAGCGGCCAAAATGCTCCTTTACGTCGACAACAGCCTGGGTGACGACATTACAGTCATCGATCTCGGCACGCTGCGGGTAACGGGAACGATTCAAGTCGGGAATCAACCCCACGCTTTGTGCGCGCCGGCCGACGGGCGCACGCTTTTTACCACTGTCGAGTCGGAGAAGAACCTCAAAATCATCGACACCATCGCGAACCGCGTTCTCGGGGTGATCCCGGTGGGCGGAAAGCCCAACGAGTGTGCCGCCACGCCCGACGGGAAGTATGTCGGGGTGCCACTTCGCGACCACGATGCCGTGGACATTATCGATGTCGCGGCGAAAAAAGTGGTGAAGGAACTCCCCGTCAAAGAGCCGCACAACTGCTTCAACAGTGGAAACAATCACGACCTGTACGTGTCGTCGATGGGGAGCCAGGAAATCGAAGTAATCGACCTCAAGACGATGGCTTACTCCGCCAGGATACCGGCCGGCGGCATTCCTCGCCCTTATGCGGTCGCGAATGACGAACGGAACTTGTACATCGCGCTGACCAACCTGCATGGGTTCGCGATTGCCGACATTTCCGGCCGCAAAGTTGTGGAGCGCGTGGAACTACCGCCCGCGCCGCCGCTCGATTGTCCGCTGGAAGTAAATACTCCCACGCACGGGCTGGCGCTCACTCCGGATGGCCGCGAGCTTTGGGTTACCAGTCTGGCTGACGGGGGAGTTTATGTCTACGATGTGGCGACTAAGAAGATATCGCCGATGATTCCAGTGGGAAAATGCCCGAACTGGGTCGCGTTTTCTCCCGACGGCAGGTACAGTGCGGTAAGCAATAGCGATACCAACGATTGCTCGATCATCGACGTTCGGACACGCCGCGAAGTGGCGCGGGTAAAGGTTGGGAAAAGTCCCAAGCGGGTACTGGTGTTGAAAGTGCCGGCCGCCTGACGGTCGATGGCTTAGGTTTCTTGTAAGTCGTGCTCCCCGGTTTCCGGGTTCGGACCCTTGGGGTCTTCGGTGTCGCTACCCTACGAACCGATGGCGATCAGGTACTCCAATAGTAAATGCGAACGTGAAAGGTAATCGCCCGTAACCATAGTTACTCCTTTAGTCGCGCTCCAGTTCGTACGCCATGGCGCGGAACCAGCACGGCATGCAAATAACCGCCGAAACGCCTTCACCCCTTCTGATCTGATGGGGCGTTTCCATCTGGCACCGCTTGCAATATTTCATGATTCTGGGAAGTCCGTCATCAACGGGCAACGGCTCGGCCGCGGCACTCATATCTCCCTCCGCGTGATTCACTTTGAACCCTTCGCGAACAACTTTCCAGTGGCACGAGTACCTGTCGGGTACTGGGAATACCGTCGAAGAGGCGCTCCGGCGATTCTTGCGTTACCATAACTGCCGATGATGACTCGCCATTTCTTGCCATTGGCCTTCCTTTCCGCCGCCCTGGCCGCGGCGCAGACCAACTCTCCGCGTATCGTGGTGCTCCACGCGGCGCGAGTGCTCGACGTCGAGACGGGACGCGTGATCGCGCCTGGCGAAGTGCTGGTGGAAGGCGATCGCATTCGCGAAGTGGGCGCGGCGGTGCGCCATCCGGCGGGCGCCGACACCATCGATTTGGGTAACCGGACGCTATTGCCCGGGCTGATCGACGCGCACGTTCACCTGTTTCTCCATCCGGGAGCGGAAGATCTGCAGACGGTCGAGGAGTCGGTGCCGCAGAGGACGCTGACCGCCGTTCTGGCTGCCCGCGACGATCTGATGGCCGGATTTACCGCCGAGCGCGACATGGGAACGGAAGGCGCGGGGTCGGCCGACACCGCCGTCCGCAATGCCATCGACGCGGGATTATTTCCCGGGCCGCGACTGCGGATCAGCGGCAACGCCATCGACATCGAGGGCGGCCACGAGGATGCCATCGGGTATAATCCTGAGCAGCACGTACTACCCAACGCCACCTGGGCCAACAACGCGCTGGAGCTCGTGGCGGCGATCCGCCGGCAGTTCAAGGAAGGTGCCGATTTCATCAAGATTTACGAAACCGGCCACGATACCGTTCGCGACGGCCGGTTTTCCACGCCGTATCAATTCACCGAAGCCGAACTCGCGGCGGCCGTGCAGGAAGCCACACGAGTTGGCAGGCGGGTGGCCGTGCACGCCACCGGCGAGCCGGGAACGCTCTACGCGGCGCGCGCGGGCGTAGCTTCCATCGACCACGCCGATCAGCTCAGCGACGAAACCATGCGCCTGATGCACGAAAAGCATATTTTCGCCGTCCCCACATTCACCATCTCGGAGTACTTCGCCACCAAGGCGCCCACCCCCGCGCAACAGGCGCTGGAGAAAGATCTGGTGGGCTATCACGCCCAGGAATTCCGGAAGCAGATCGCGGCCGGTGTGCCCATCGCGATGGGATCGGATGTGGGTCCGTTTCCGCACGGCACGCAGGCGCGTGAGTTCGAGTTACTGGTGAAGTTCGGGATGAAGCCGATCGATGCCATCCGCGCCGGCACGCTGAACGGCGCCATGCTGCTCGATTGGCAGAACGAGATCGGCGCGCTCAAGCCCGGATTGCTTGCCGATATCATCGCGGTGGAGGGCGATCCGCTCGCAGACATCGCCGCGCTGCGCCATGTCACGTTCGTGATGAAGGGCGGGGTGGTCTACCGGAAGTAAAGCATCAGATCTCGCTGCGATAAGCAACGACCCCAGATACGGTGGCGTTCTTCGAGGTACCGAGAAAGCATTTCACGCAGAGACGCAGAGAACGCAGAGAAAAACAAGAGGTTACTCTGCGTACTCTGCGCCTCTGCGTGAGACAGAATTCGGAATGAAGTCGATGCCATCAGCGCCGGAACGCTGAACTGTGGGTCGGGCCTAAGAAGTAACGCGTCAAGCGCCCAACTTGAGGGCGCGGAAGAACCAGGCAGGAGTGCAGCTCCAGGCGTGGCAAAAGCTGTTGATGTGCACGTCCCCGTACGGCGAGAAGCTGGAATCCTTGGGGTCGAAGGCTTCCCAGAACGTGTCCGCGCCGTCTTCCATCATCAGTCCCCAATAGCTCCGAATCAGGTTCAACGCCTCCTCGCGCAAGCCGCAACTCACCATCGCTTCGACGACGTGGTGATACAGGTACGGCGTTGCCGGCCGCACCGATCGCTCATTTTCGAGGACCGCTTTCCGCAATGCGGCCGCGGCTTCGCTTGGCGAGAGCGCGCCGCCAAGCGTGAGCCAGGCTTGCGAGGCCCACGAAATCTGATTCCGAGGTCCGCTGACGCACACCCCCTGTGATGGATCGAAATATTGCTTCCGGGCCGCGGCTCGCATTTTGCCGGCGATTTCCGCGAACTCTCTCGCACGGATCTCCTCGCCAATCAGACGGGCGAGCTCGATTAATTGCCCGTACGCATAAAGCATGACGCCCTGCATCGATGCGGCGCGGTCCAGCGCCTGGCTCCAATCGATGAAAGCCCAGTAATTCCGGGGAATCTGAAACAGTCCATTGGCATCCACGAACGTCTGCAGGAGCTTCATCTGGCGCAGCGCTACGGGCCAGAGAGCGCGAGCGGTGGCGAGATCGCGGGTGGCGCGGGCGTAATCGAGGACGATAGCGCCGTAGAGCGCGGCGTAATCCAGAATGAAGGTCTCGGTTGTGCTGGGGGCGGGTTTTTCGAACACGCAGGCGGGCAGGAATCCGTCGCTTTCGCGCGGTAGAGCAGCGAACAGCAGCAGGCAGCGTTTCACCAACGAGTGGTTAGGATAAGTGACGTAACTGGCCCGCGCCTGCAGACGCAAATCGCCGATCCAGAGCCGCTGATCGCGGCGCGGTCCGTCCTCGAAGGTGGTCTGCATGCAATCGTGCAGCGTCCGCAGGCTGACCGCGTCCACTTTGTGGAGCCAATCGGGCGCGCTGGAAGGGAGCGGCTGCGGCTGATTAGTGGCGGAACTCAATCCGATGGCCGTCACTTGGCTGAAGCGCACGGCGAAATTCGGCGAAGTGTCCAGGATTTCGACCTTGACGTAGCGGAAGGCATAGCGGCGAGCCATGCGCACTTCCTGGGGAAGAAAATCCACGGTGATAATCTCCACCGGAAGCCACGCACTGCTGAGCTGGCCATGGTAGGGATATAGCGGCTCGGCGACATCGCCCGGCACTTCTCCGAACGTGATTTGCAGGCGGGCGGGAGCGTCCACGGAGGGTCCTTCGCCCGCGAGATGAAACGCGAAATGGCCGGCGCGGTGGCCGCCGAAGTCGAGAATGAAGCTGTCGCCTTTGCGGAATAATCTCTCCGAAAGCGGCGTTTTGTCCGCATCGGGCGGCATGCTCCAGCGCAGGTATTGAGACCGGTCGGCGACTGGCCGCACGAGGCCGAGCGGCGGTTCCGCAGTCTCCACCAAGCGGGGTTTGGCGGCTTCGGCTTGCGCCAGCCAGGCATCTCTCAGACGGCGGCCGGGCGCGCTTGCGTCCGCAGGAAGGATGGCGGCATCGCGCGGCGCTTGTGCCAAGCCCACGAAGGGGAGCACAGCCCCGAGACCCGCGCGTTTGAGCAGCGCGCGGCGGGAGTAGTTCGAGGAAGCGTGCATGAAACTCTGTCGGAGTCGCTATGATATCGTGGAATTCCCTCTGGGAACGGACACGCCCACGTCACGCGCCGCGCGACGTCTCGACGGCCGCTTTGCTCGTCCTCTGCCGGAAAGGAGCCGCGATGTCAAAGAGCGCAACAACTGTTTTAGTTATGCTGGCGATGCTTGTGCCGGCGTCGGCGCAGAACCAGTATCCGTTTCAGAACCCCGCTACGCCGATGGAATCCAGAATCGACAATCTTTTGTCGCTGATGACGCTGGACGAGAAGCTCGCCGCTTTGGGCCGGTCGGGGGTCCGTGTACCGCGGCTGGGAATCAATGGCACCAGTCTCGGCGAAGCCATCAGCGGAGTGGTGTTGGGCGGCGGCGGAGAGCAAATGGTGGCGGAAGCCATGGCCGACCCAAAGAGCGCGCTGAAGATGATGCAAGCCTTCGGCTTCGACCTTTCGGACATGGACATGACGAGCCTGATGCCGGCCAAGCCGGTAGCTACCACGCAGTTCCCGGAAGGCGTGGGGATCGCGCGCACGTGGGACCCGGTACTGATTCGCCGCGCCGGCGGAGTGATCGGCTCGGAAGCGCGCTACATCTATGAGAACGGGAAATCGCCGCGAGCCGCGCTGATTCTGCTGACGCCGAATGCCGACGTGGCGCGCGATCCGCGCTGGGGGCGGACGCAGGAAAGCTACGGCGAAGATCCCTTCTTCAACGGCACCATCGCCGTGGCGCTGATTCGCGGACTGCAAGGCGATGACCCGAAATACTGGCAGGCAGCCTCGCTGTTGAAGCATTTTCTGGCCAACAGCAACGAAAGGGGCCGCTACGGTTCGTCGTCGGACTTCGACATGCGGCTCTTCCGCGAATATTATTCGGTTCCGTTTCGCATGGGATTCGTGGAGGGCGGCGCGCGGAGCTACATGACCTCGTACAACGCCTGGAACAAGGCGCCGATGACGAGCAACGCGGTGATCCGCAACGTCACCATGAAGGAATGGGGCGTGGACGGCTTGATTTGCACCGACGCCGGCGCCTTCGGATTCCAGGTGAGCAAGCACAAGTTCTACGCCACCCGTAAAGAAGCGGCGGCAGCAACCATCAAGGCCGGCGTCACGTACTTCCTGGACGGCTACCGGAAAGATGTCAAGGCAGCGCTCGATGACAAGCTGCTGACGGAAGCCGATATCGACTCTGTGTTGCGCTCGAACCTGCGCACCATCCTCCGGCTTGGGCTGCTGGATCCCCCTGCATCGACTCCATTCGCGAAGCTGAAGGGCGCGCCCGACCCGGTCAATTCGGAAGAGCACAACGCCATCGCGCGCCAGGTCTCGCTGGAATCGATGGTGCTGCTGAAGAACGCCAATCATTTCCTGCCGCTCGATCGGCAGGCCATCAAATCGATTGCCGTGATCGGGCCGCGCGCCGATGCCGTGCTGCTCGAAGGATATAGCGGATTGCCGCCGTACACGGTCTCGCCGCTCGATGGCATCAGGAAGAAAGTGGGCCCTGGAGTGACCGTGAATTACGCCCCGGACAACACCGATGGCGCGGCAGTAAAGGCGGCGCAGGTGTCCGACGCGGCGGTTGTGGTGGTGGGCAATCATCCCCTGTGCGGACTGTATAAAGGACTGCTGATGGCCTTCGCACTGGACGATGCCGATTGCCCCACGCCTGGCGAAGCCATGGAGAATCGCGACCGCAAATCGATCGACCTGGATCAGGAAGACCTGGTTCGCGCGGTTTACCAGGCGAACCCGAAAACGGTCGTGGTCCTGGTGTCCGGCTTCCCCTACGCTATCAATTGGACGCAGCAGAACGTGCCCGCCATTCTGCACACCAGCCATTCGGGCCAGGAGGAAGGCACGGCAATAGCCGATGTGCTGTTCGGCGATTACAACCCGGCCGGACGCCTGGTGCAAACCTGGCCGAAGTCCGTAGACCAGTCGCCGCCCATGATGGACTACAACATCCGCCACGGGAGAACTTACATGTACTTCCGGGGCGAACCTCTGTACCCGTTCGGATACGGCCTGAGTTACACGACCTTCCAATATTCAAAGCTGCGCCTCACGAGCGCCAGTCTCCCGCGCGACGGCCGGATTACGGTGAGCCTGGACGTCACCAACACGGGTGCGCGCGATGGCGATGAGGTGGTGCAGCTTTATGTGAGGCACCTGGGCTCAAAGGTGGATCGGCCGCTGAAGGAACTGCGGGGATTCCAACGGGTTCACCTGGCCCGGGGGGAAACCAGGACCGTGACCATCCCGCTCGAGGCGCAAGCGCTGGGGTATTGGAATGAGGCCAAGAGCGGCTTCGAGGTGGAACAGGAACCGGTGGAACTGCTGCTGGGAAGCTCGTCGGCGGACGCGAGGTTGCAACAGACGGTCAACGTCACTCGCTGACGCGGTCTGTGACCTGTGGAGCAGGGAATTTTGAGGTGAAAGCACCGCTCCCTTGCGGTCGCGGCTCAGTAGGCGCCGCCGTTTCAACGCATAACTGAGGAGCCGCGACCGCAAGGGAGCGGTGCCTTTCATCCGATGCGCGCCGAAAGATCCGTTGTCAGCGGGCATGCGCCGTGATACCTTAAATTCGGACAATACGTCCCGAAAGCGAGGGTACGACGGATGAACCGGAAATGGGGCATCTCCTTTTCTCTCGTGCTTACACTAGCCGCGCTCTGCGGCTGTTCCAGTAAGCCATCAGATAACGAAACGAAGAAGGCCGCGAGGCCGCTGGATAAAATCCTGGGGAAAGCCCAAGTTCTGGTCGAATCGGGCGGGTCCATGGATTCGGCGCTAAATGCCGGCGGCTCGTCATCGGTGTACCTCTGGCAAGGGATGCATCGATACCGCTTGTTCTTGCGGACGCCGGTCGACATAACCCACGGAGCCCAGTACGTTGCCGAGGGCGTGTACGCGCAAAAGGCCATTGACGAAATTGGCGATCCCGACCAGGGCGCGAACGGTTATCCGCTGGCGGCGAGCTGCTCCAAAGTAGTCACCATGGCGTGGAGCCGGTTGGCCATGGACGATATCGACGCGCAGGCTTCCGTTTTGCGCACCAGGGTAAACCGGTATCCCGCCAGGCCGTTGTTCCTGGTTACGCGCATCCGCCCCGCTACCGACGACGAAATCGCCAAAGCCGCCGGTGAAGCCAAGAAGGTGGATACGGCGGAGGGGAAGAAGGTTCCCCAAGTCGAGATCGCCTGGGAGAAAGAGCGCGCTTCGCTGACGAGCGGACAACTCGTGCAAACGGCGCCGCTTTGGGAGCACAAAGGCGGAACGGCTCAATGCAAAATAGTCATCGACACGGATGGCACCGTCTCCGAGCTTGAAAGCGGCATTCAACTCTGCGAAAGCGTGGAGTGGTCGGAGTTTCACTTCCGGCCTCCGGTCCAGGCCGGGCATCCGGTCAAAGTGGAGACCGAGGTGGAACTCCGCTTCGAGCCGCGAAAATAGGCGCGCGCAGCGGACGATTTGGCGGGGACGGGTTTTCTCCCGTCCCCGCGCAGTGTTCGATGTCTGGGTTCGGACCTTTCGGGATCCGGACTCAGCGAACAATCAGGTATAGCGCCCCGAAATACGCGCACGCCGCCCCGAGCGCCGACAAGCTCAGCATCAACGCCCAACGTTCGTACTGTTGCGGGGTCGCGTGACAAATCCTGCTCCATATCGACCATGGCATAGTCTTTTTACCTCCAGTCTCAGGTAACAATTCGCTGTTCCGCACCCCAAAAGCACCGCTCCCTCGCGGTCGCGGCTCAGTAGGCGCCGTCAGTTGGAATCGGTGAAGTATTGGCGGGCAACCCACTCGGCTGCCCGCGGAATCGCTTGTTCGACCGGCGCCGACAGCCCGGGAGAAATCTCGTCGGGCAACGGTCCTGTCTGGCACACCAGAACCCTCACCTCCATGCCTACCTGACCTTGCAATTCGCGCAAGAGGTTGGATGTCGGCACCTGGTGCATCGAGAAATCGTCCAGCTTGACGAACGGGATTTCCGATGGATCGATTTCGAACCACTCCCCCGGCGCCCGCCCGACGTCCGCCGCGTCCATAATCAGGATGCGGCGGGGCCGGACCGGGCTCAGGCATAGCGTAAACAGCAGTTTGCGGACACCCGTTCCGGCATCCGCCAGGCACACGTGCTCCGGCGTTTCGAAATGCTCCTGGAGATGCTCCGCCAGGGCGCACCCGAAACCGTCGTCGCCGAACAGGATGTTGCCGCAGCCGATGATCAGCACCGGCTTGCGGCAAAAATCGGGAAAAGCTTCGTCCTGCATAAGCTCCTCAATTAGCGAGCGAATCGACCAGCGTCCCCTGGGCGTTGACGATGTCCAACCTCACCGACACCTTGCCATCCAGCCGGTGGGTGGCGCAGGAGAAACAGGGGTCGTACGCCCGGATGGCCATCTCCACCGTGTTCAACACTCCCTGGTCGTACTTACCGTCGTGGATCAGGCTTTTGGCGGCCTGGGTAACGGACATATTAATGGGAGCGTTGTTATGCGTGGTGCCGACAATCAGGTTCACGTTCGTGATCATGCCGGCATCGTCGGTGGTGTAGTCGTGAATAAGAGTTCCGCGCGGCGCTTCCGTGCAGCCCACTCCACGCGCGGCCTGCGGCGTTACTTTGACGCGGGTCTCGAGGCTGGTGATATCGGGGTCGTCGAGCAGCCGGATCGCATTTTCGGCGTTGTAGAGCAGTTCGATCAGGCGGGCCCAATGATAGAGCAGCGTCAGCTGCGCCGGCCGGCCGAAGTTCCGTCGGAACTCTTCGAGCTCCGCCTGTGCCAGCGGCGTGTCGATGAAGTCGCATACGTTGATGCGGGCCAGGGTGTTGGCGCGGTAGACCCCCACCGGATTGTCGAGGTCCATGGAAAACGCGCCCCAGTGCTTGGCGTGCGGGAACTTCAGATAGCTCCAGTGCTCGATGTGCTCGCTAATGTAATCGGTATAGCGTTCATACGGGAAATCCTCAAAAGAGCCGTCGGGAGCCATCAGCCGGAGTTTGCCGTCGTACAGGTTTAGGGCGCCGTTGTCTTTCACCGTCCCGATGAATCCCGTGGTGATGACGCCCAGCGATTTGACCACATCCAGGTACTTCGGGAAGATATTCTCCTTGGCGAATGCGATGGAGAACTTGGCCAGTTCGAGGGCTTCGGCGGCCATGACGCGCAGCCCGTCGCGATCTTCCTTCATCAGCGGCTTGCTGAACCCGCCCGGGACCGCGGCTTGCGGGTGGATGGATTTGCCGGCCAGGATTTCCAGCATCCTGGCGCACAAGTGCCGCACGTGCACGACGCGTCTCGCGACATCGGGCGCGGCTTGCAAAACGCCGATCACGTTGCGTACCGAGTAATCGGCGTCGGGCCCCAGCAGGAAATCGGCCCCCGCCAGGAAATAGAAGTGCAGGATGTGCTCTTCCATGAAGGCGACGCTGTTGCACAGCTCGCGCAGTTTGGCGCCGGCGGGCGGCGGCGTCACGCCGAACACGGCGTCGGTAGCCTTGGCTGAGGCCAGGTGGTGGGACCATGGGCAGACGCCGCAAATGCGCGGCGTGATGCGCGGCAGATCTTCCACCGGTTTGCCCATGCAGAACTTCTCGAACCCGCGCAGCTCGATGACGTTCACCCGCGCCCGGTCGACATTGCCGGCGTCGTTCAACTGAATGGTTATTTTGGCGTGGCCCTCAATGCGCGTTACGGGCTGAATCACGATGTTCTTTCCCATGGTTTATCTCCTTGGCAACGGGCGCAGACGGCCCGCTCCGGCAAAACGGTTGAAGGTCGCGGACCGATCCGGAATCTGCTTGGGATCGAGCCCGATGGTGGAAAGCGCGCCCATCATGTCCACCATGGGGTTGGCTTTTTCGGAGAGCGGCCCGAAGCATCCTTCGCACGTCATGTAGGCGCGGATGCAGCGCGGCGTTCCCTGGCTGCCGCCGCAGCCGGCGCGGGTGGCCGGACCAAGGCACAGGAAACCCTGCTCCATCAGGCAGCGCATCTCGCTCAGCGGCCGGCCGGGTGTGAACTCGGGTGCATCCAGACGGCGTTTGAGTACGCCCACGGATTTCTTTTCCCGAATCGTCGGGCACTCGTCGCAGACGCTCTTGGTAGCCAGCGGGAACGGGCGGCCTTCCAGTAGCGCCGTCAGCGCGCCGGCCACCATTTCCGGCGTGGTCGGGCATCCCGGCAGCATCATGTCGATAGGCACGACTTCGCTTACCGCGTAAACGCGATCGGTCAGTTGCGGAACCTCCTCACACGGGAACCCGTCCGCCTCGGTGGAGATGCTCTCGCGGTAGACCTTGGTGAGCAGCTCCTCGGTGGAGTAGGTGTTGGCCAGCGCGGGCACTCCGCCATAGCAGGCGCACGAGCCCAGCGCGATCAGCGTCTTGCACTTGCGGCGCATCTCCTGCGCCAGCAGTTTGTTCTCCTCGTTGCGGATGCCTCCGGAGATCAGACCGACCTCCGCCTCCGGAATCTCCATTTCCGCTTTTTCGCCGGTCTGACCGAACAACTTGTGGTCCATGAGCACCGGCATATGGACGATCTGCACTTTCTCCAGAAGATCCAATAACGGTTCGCCGATATCGAGGATCGTCACCTCGCATCCGCCGCAGATTGCGAACCACTCTTCGGCTAATCGAGCAGCCACGCTGCACCTCCCTTTCGAAACATAACGCCAGCAGTCTTTGCGAAATATGCGTGCGGTGGAGCGGTTTTCATTCTGACGTCTGGCTCCTGACTACTGACTTCTTGCTTAGCTTTAAACTCCTCACGTCCGATACGGGCTGGGCCCGAGTTTCCGGACCTGCTCCACCATTTCGGTAACCACCTCGGCGAAGCGCGGCGCTTCGGCGGCCGATACCCACTCCAGCCGGAAGCGCTCCGGCTCGAGGCCGAAATCCTCCAGCATCAGGCCGATGGCCTCGGCGCGGGAGCGGGCCCTCAGATTTCCCTCCAGGTAGTGGCAGTCGCCGGGATGACAGCCGAGCATCAGCACACCATCGGCGCCCTTGGTAAGCGCTTCGATCACCAGGTTGGGATGGACCATGCCGCTGCACTGCACGCGCAGGATCCGGATGTTGGTGGGATACTGCCGGCGCGAGATGCCCGCCAGGTCGGCGCCGGCGTAGGCGCACCAATAACAGCAGAAAGTCAGGATCAGCGGTTCGAAGCCATTGCCGTTGTTGTCATCCATGACGCACGTCCTTATACGTTCAGGGCGGCGTGAATCTGCGCCGTCAATTGTTCGGGCCGGAAGTGCCACACAAAGATGGCGTTCTTCGGGCAGGTTGCCTGGCAGGTGCCGCAGCCTTTGCACACCGCTTCATTCACTTCCACGCGTTTCTTGGTGACGCCATTCGACTGATACTCCACCAGCCGGATGGCCTTGAACGGGCACGGGTCCACGCAATAGGCGCAGCCATCGCACCGGTCCTGCTCGACGTGGGAAATGGTGGCTTCCAGATCCACGTAGTCCTTGCTGAGAATGGCGCTCGCTCTGGCTGCCGCGGCCTGCGCCTGGATAATGCTCTCGTCTATCGATTTCGCCGCATGAGCCAGGCCGCAGACGTACACGCCGTCGGTGGCGAAATCCACGGGCCGGAGCTTCATATGGGCTTCCAGGAAGAAGTCATCCTGATTCAAGGGGACCTTCAGGAGCTGCGCGATGTCCTTGCTCTCGCGGTCCGCCACAATGCCCGCGGAAAGCACCACCAGGTCCGCTAGAATCGCAATCTCCCGTCCCATGAGCGGCGAGTACACCGAGACTTTCAGGCCTTTGCCATTGCGCGCGACTTCGGGCTTCCGGTCCTCCTCGTAGCGCAGAAAGACGACACCCATCTCGCGAGCCTTGGAATAATAGGCCTCGCGGAAACCATAGGTACGGATGTCGCGGTATAACACATACACGTTGGCATCCGGGTTCTTCTCTTTGATCTTCAAGGCGTTCTTGATCGCCTCGCTGCAGCAGATGCGCGAGCAGTAGGGCCGTTCCTTGTCGCGCGATCCGACGCACTGGATCATCACCGTGGTTCCCGCGACCGTCCCGCCGCCCCGTGCGGCCAATCTCTTCTCGAGATCCAGTTGCGTGATGACCTCCGGACAAACTCCGTACAGGTATTCCCGGGGCTCGAACACGGCGCCGCCGGTGGCCACGATGACCACCCCGTGCTCCACCACGGTCCCGGCGCCGCCGCTCACGATGGTGGACTTGAAGTTGCCGAGCGATCCCTCCACGGAGGTCACAGCGGCTTCGGTAAACAGGTGAATCTTCTCGTCCCGACAGACCCTTTCCCGGAGAGATGCCAGCATGTCCTGCGGCTTGTGGCCGCCGAGCAGGTAGTGGATGCAGCGCAGGTTTCCGCCGAGCTCCTTTTCCCGTTCCACCAGGTAGACGTCGAACCCCTGAGCCGAGAGCTCGGTAGCCGCGACCATTCCCGCCAGCCCGGCGCCGATCACGAGCGCCCCGCGGTTGACGGCCAGGCGCCGTTTCTGCAAAGGCTCGATGAGGCGTGCCTTGGCCGCCGCCATGCGGAGCAGGTCCATGGCCTTCAGGGTGGCCTTTTCCGGCTCGCGCATGTGGACCCAGGAACACTGATCGCGGATGTTGGCCATCTCGAAGAGATAGCCGTTGAGGCCGGCTTCGCGGCAGGTGTTGCGGAACAGCGATTCGTGGGTCCGCGGCGAGCACGACGCCACGATCACGCGGTTGAGACCGTGCTCGCGAATCTGTTGCTTGATGCGTTCCTGCGTGTCGTTTGAGCACGCATACATGTTGTCCTCGGCACACACCACGTTGGGCAGAGTCTTGGCATACCCCGCCACCCCCGCGACATCCACAACGCCCGCGATATTGGTGCCGCAGTGGCAGACAAACACCCCGATCCTGGGGGTTTGTCCGCGGACATCCGTCTCTGGGGGATACTCCTTAGCCGCGATCAGGGAACCTTTGGCCTCCCGTAGCAGGGAGAGCGCCTTGGCCGCCGCGGCCGAGGCATGCATGACGGTCTCGGGGATGTCCTTGGGTTCGGCGAACGGCCCCGCGACATAGATTCCCTCGCGGGACGATTCCGCCGGCGTGAAGGGCGAGGTCCGGCAGAAACCAAACTCATTCAGCTCGATCCCCAGTCCCTGCGCCAGGCGGCCGGCGCTCTCGGGCGGCAGCATGGCGGTGGCTAAGACCACCAGGTCGTATTCCCGTGACGTCTTCCGGTCTCCCTCCGTGACGTATTGGATGATGAGATTTCCGGTCTCGGGGACCTCCTGGATGGAGGGCGGGCGGCACCGGATGTAATTCACCCCTTTCGTCCGGGCCCGCTCGTAATACGCCTCGAAGCCTTTGCCGAAGGCCCGCAGGTCCATGAAGAATATGTCGCATTCGAGGTCTTCGCCAACATGTTCCTTGGCGATGAGGGCCTCTTTGGTGGCATACATGCAGCAGACCGAGGAGCAATAATCCCGCTCGCGCTCCCGCGATCCGACGCACTGAATGAAGGCGATCCGCTTGGGCGTTTTCCGGTCGGAGGGACGCACGACTTTGCCTTGAAATGGCCCCGAAGCCGACAGTATCCTTTCGAATTCCGGCGCCGTGATCACATTCCCGAAACGGCCGTATCCCAATTGCGGTTTGCCCCGCGGATCGAAAATCTTATAGCCGGGCGATACGATTACCGCGCCGACACGTAATTCTACATTACGGCCGTTTTGTCCGAAATTGATGGCTCCGGCGCCGCAACGCCGTTCGCATTCGTGACATTCGATGCATCCTTCGATCCGGCCGGCCAGGCAGCGCCGGGCCTCGCGCATGGCTTGCTCGCGATCGAACCCCAGCGCCACTTCGCGGAAGTTGCCGATCCTCTCTGCCACCGGCAGTTCCTGTTCCAGCGCGCGTTTTTCGCGCGGGAATCGCCGCCGGAAGGCCGCGACCTCATCATCGGACAGCTTTTCCGGTTCTTTCTGGTCTGCCGGAGCCTCAATCGGCTTGCCGCTCAGATATTGGCCGATGGAACGCGCGGCTTTCTTGCCGGCGGCGATCGCATCGATGACGTAAGCGGCTCCCGTGACCACGTCGCCGCCCGCGAATACGCCCGCGACGCAGGTCGCCCCGTTTCTGGGATCGATGGCCAACGTGCCATTGGGATTCACAGAAGCGCCCAGCGCTTTCAGAAAATCGATTTGCGCCAGTTGTCCGATGGCGAGAATGGCCGTGTCCACTACCGTTGTCGTTTCCGAACCGGGCACGGGAACCGGCCGCCGCCGGCCGCTCGCATCCGGCTCGCCGAGAGTCATGGCGATCGACTGCATCGCGGAGAGCCGCCCGTGGACGGAAAGGAATCGCGTGGGCAAGGTCAGCCACGCAATCTTGATTCCTTCCCGCTCCATCGCTTCGACCTCTTCCTTCGCGGCCGGCATTTCGGCGCGCGAGCGGCGGTAGACCATCGTCACTTCCTCGGCGCCCAGGCGCTTCGCCGTCCGCGCGCAATCGATAGCGGTATTTCCTCCGCCTACAACGGCGACCTTTTTCCCGATCGGAACCTTCTCGCCGATGTTGAGCGATCGCAGGAAGCGGATTCCATCCACCACGCCGGGGAGGTCGGACCCCTCCACCTGAAGGTTCATGACAGCCTGGGCTCCCGCGGCGATGAAAGTAGCGGCATAGTCCTGGCATATGGCGGCAATGGAGATGTCTTTGCCCACCTGGACGCCCGTGCGGATTTCGACACCCAGCTTGGCGATATATGCGATCTCCTGGCGCAGCGTCTCCCGGGGCAGCCGGTATTCGGGAATGCCGTAGCGCAGCATGCCTCCGGCTTCGGGGTGGCCTTCGAAGACGGTAACCTGATGCCCTTGCAAGGCCAGGTCGTTAGCCGCGGCGAGTCCTGCCGGTCCGGCGCCGACAATGGCTACTTTCCTGCCGGTTTTGGCGATTGCCGGGACGGCGAGTTCGTCGAGATTTACCTGGTCGGCAACGAACCTCTTGAGCTGGCGGATAGCCACCGGGTCGTCCATTTGTCCCCGGTTGCACGCCGTCTCGCAAGGCGCGTAACAGACCCGGCCGCATACCGAAGGGAAGGGATTGACATCCCGGTTCATCTGGTACGCTTCCCGGAATTTACCATCGGCGATCAGTTTGAGGTAACCCGGCACGTTGGTGTGCACCGGGCAGCGGTCCATGCACGCGGCTTTGCAAGGCCGCTCCTCGCGCTTGTCGATGACCGCCTTGTTAGGCACCGCCTGGGGAAAGAGCGTGTAGATAGCCTTGCGCTGCGACAAAGACAGGTCGAAGTCGTTCTTCAGGACCACCGGGCAACCGGCGACGCACAATCCGCATCCGTTGCACTTGTTTTCGTCCACGTAGCGCGGTTTCTGCTTCAGGCTTACGGTGAAATTCCCGGCCTCGCCCGCGATGCGATCGACTTCCGCCAGGGTGATGATTTCGATATCCTTGTGCCGTCCGATGTCGACCAGTCGCGGCGCCATGGTGCACATGGCGCAATCGTTGGTGGGGAAGGTCTTGTCGAGCTGCGCCATAACGCCGCCGATCGACGGTTTGGCCTCCACGAGATATACCTTGATTCCCGCCTCCGCCAGGTCGAGCGCGGCCTGCATGCCGCCGATTCCGCCGCCCACCACCAGGGCGGCGCCCACTTTGCCATTGGTGCTCGCGGAAGTCATACCGCCACAGCCTCCTCAACCTCTTGTTGCCGCGCCGCCCTGGTCCGGACCGCCGCAAAATAAAGGGCCAAAGGGCGATACATCATGTGCGACCAGTGCCCGAAGGGCACTTCCACAACCAGCATGGGAACCGCGATCATGAGGTGCGCTGCGTACAGGTAATGGGCGGTAAGAGCGTATCCCGCATACCGGCAAACGTGCACCGCGATGCCGCTGATCGCGGTCAGCACCAGGAGCACCGGTAAGGTCAAATCGCTCCGCCGACTGGACCAGTGCTGCGGCGCGCGCTCGCGATACCAAGCTATGAGTATCTCCCCGGCGCCCAGGATCAGGCAAACTGCTCCCATGTATCCGAGCCATCTCTGGGGATGATAGAGGGGGTAAACCTTGTCCGTTTGAAACCATTGCAGAAAGAGAAATTTGATGGTCACCATCAGGACACAGCCAAAGGCCATCAGCCAGTGCAGGGTCCACTTTTTCCTGCGGTCGAGCGCGGCGCACTTCAGAATCTGAAGGTGCGCCACGGTGTTCAAGAGAAGCGTCTTTGCCTCGGCCGCGTAACAGTTGAACGGGATGGTCCGGTTGGCGCCGCGCCGCATCGTCAGGGTGAACATCCGAAGCACGTTCGACGCGACGAAAAATGCCGGAAGCAGGAATATGGCCCACGTAAAGTACCGGATGATGGGAAACATGTGCTCCAGTCCCATCGCTGTGGAGCGGAAAGTCGCCACGTCCAGCTTCACGATCGCCAGGTGATACCAGACGATCAGCGCCAGGACGACCAGCGCTACCGCCGTAAGCGCCGCCAATTCGACCGCCGGGGAGCGGTAGATCCTCGACGAGAGGCCAGTCCAGTCATATTGCGCGGTGAGATAGCGCCGTAGCGTCATCATGGACTGCCGTGGCTCCGCCTCGCGCGGACAGGTGGTGGAACAGTCGCCGCAATCGTGGCAAAGCCACGGATCGAGGCTCTGGTGCACAGAGTCTCGCAATCCCAACATCACGGATTGCATTGGTCTGCGGGGGAAGGAAGCGGAATCCGCGCTGAGGTCGCAGACGATGGTGCAACTCCCACAAGCGAAGCATCCGTGCGCATTGAACACGCCGTATTGCTTCACTTCGCTCGCCAGCGAGGGAACGCAGGTCTCGATCATCGCGGCCTCCCGGAGTTCGGCTGGGGAAAACCGTCCGTGCGGCGGACGCCAGGAGAACGGGCACCCCGGAAGTTATCCCGAGGGCATAGGAGAAAAGAACTGCCTGAAGCGACGGCTGGAAGCATAAGCCCTTCGCTCCTCTCCGCTCTGACAAGCCCCGCGGTGCGAGCCCATCGCAGGTTACCGAGTAACATAGTTACCCCGGTTCAACAGTTAGCTGATTAAATGTTCCATGAATATCCGAACGTGTCAAGGAGTTTTTCTACACTTTTTTCCACAGTTTGACGACAATTTCGATAATTGGACTCTTAACACCCATTTTGCCGAATCTTTGGCCTTGTCGTCGAGTTCTGACGTGCGGACCGGTCATTCATTGTTGGAAAACACCGCAGTTTGTCGTCTTCGTGCCGTGCGGCCGCGGCGGCAGCCGCGCGGTGCTTGGCCGACCGTAAATGCGAGGGGCTTTCAAAATTCGTTCTTCCGCACGGAAAAGCACCGCTCCCTCGCGGTCGCGGCTCAGTAGGCAGCCTCGTTCAGAGCCGCGACCGTCAGGGAGCGTTTGCGGAGGGTACGGCAGCGTATTTCTGAAATGGCCGGCTTAGCCGAGTCTCCGGTAAGATTCCAGGGTCCACTCGTCCGTCGCGTTGTGGTGCCGCAGAATATACAGGTTGCCATCGTCCGCGCGGACCTTGAAGAACGTCGCGTCCGGACCGTACCACTGGTCCTGAACCTCCTCCACGCCGTATTCGCGGCCGCCGAGCTCGAACCGCACCGGCCGCTCGTCCGCCTTGCGGCCGGAATAACACTGTACGCGGAGAATCATGTGCTCTATTCTCCCCTGCGGCTGGCTACACTGGAACTGAGTCGCACCATGGCTTTCCTTCCGGCTCGCGCTTACTTTCGCTTCTATGCCGAATTGAACGATCACCTGCCGGCCGGCCAGCGGTATGCGACCGTGGAACGGGAGTTCTTCGTGCCCGCGTCCGTGAAGGACATGATCGAAGGAATCGGCGTTCCGCACAGCGAAGTGGAATTGGTGCTGGTGAACGGAGAGTCCTCGGAATTCTGCCGCCTGGTTCGCAATGGCGATCGCGTGGCGGTGTACCCGATGTTCGAATCGTTCGACATCACGCCGATATTGCGTGTCCGCCCGCGTGCGCTGCGCGATCCCAAATTCGTGCTCGACGTCCAGCTGGGCAGGCTGGCAGCATACTTGCGCATGCTGGGGTTCGACGCCGTGTACGCCAATCACGCCGGCGACCATGAGCTGGTGCGAATCTCCGCCGGCGAGAACCGCATCCTGCTGACGCGAGATCGCGGCGTGCTGAAGCGCTTGGGCGTGACGCATGGCTACTGGCTGCGCGAGACCGACAGCCGCCGCCAGGCCGCGGAGATCGTGCGGCGCTTCAATTTGGCCAGGTCTCTTCAGCCGCTGACCCGTTGCATGGCCTGCAACGAACCGCTGCGCCCGGCTTCCAAGGCCGAGGTTTCCGGACGGGTGCCACCAGGAATTCTGGAATGGTGCGACGACTTCCGCCGTTGTGTCCGTTGCGAACGGGTGTACTGGCACGGCTCGCACTGCCGCCGCATGCAACGCAGGATCGACCAATTAGCCGATGCTCAGCGCCTTACCTGCCCAAGCGGTGCCGAAGAGCTTTGACGACCGCTTCCGACTGCGAGTGCGCCTGCAGCTTGCCATAGATATTCTGCACGTGGAGATTGATGACGCCGATGCTTACGCCTAACTCGCTGGCGGCGCTCTGGTAAGTGTGGCCTTCCACCAGCAACTGCAGGACGCGCAGTTCGGGCGGCGTCAGATCGCAATCGGCGTGCGCCGGAGGGCGAATTTCGCGGAACAGCGCGAGAACGCGGCGGGCAATTTCGGGAGACATCGGAGCGCCGCCCGCAAGCGCTCCGTCGAGACTTTCCAGAAGCTCCGCGGGCGGTGTCTTCTTCGACAGGTAACCGGAGGCTCCCGCGCGAATGGCATGGAAAATTCGCTCGTCGTCCTCGTAAACCGTCAGCATCAGCAGAACGACGGACGGATATCGTTTGCGCAGCAGGCCGAGCCCATCGATGCCGGATATGCCGGGCAGGCCGATATCCACCAGGACCACTTCGGGAATTTCAATCCACGTTGCGCGAAGCGCCTCTTCCAGGGAACGAAATGACATGGCGCACCGGAAGCCCGGGGAGCCATCGATCAGCATCGCCAATCCTTGGCGGATGCGGCGGTCGTTCTCAATGATCGCGACGCGAATCGGGCCGGGTTGGTTGGGGTCGCGGGTCGCCAAGCCCATAGGCTACACGACGCGGGCAGCCGTTTTCCCCCTCAATTCTCTTAGTGCGCAAGCAGGGCGGAAGCGAGCCAGGTTCACGTGTTATCCGACGCGCGCAGAGCCTCCACCGGATCGATCTGCGTGGCTCTCCGCGCGGGCAGGTAACTGGCAAGAGCCGCCGCCGGAATCGGCACCGCCGATGCCGCCGCGTAGGTCAGCGGATCGGAGTGGCTCACTTCAAAGAGCAGCGATTTCATGAGCCGTGTCGGCGCCAACGCCGTCGCCGGCGTCGCACGAACAACCCGACCACCTCCCCGACCGCCGCGCCCAGCGCCAGCCGGATTCCAATTTCCCGATTTCGCTGCGCCACCGAGTGGGCGACCACGCCATAGACTCCCATCAATGGGATCTTCAGAAATTAGACGCTGCTTGCACCTAACAGTTGAAGGCGCTTAACGCGAAGAACGGGTTTTTGACGTGAGACGCGATCGAACCCGCGGCGCCCAGCTTGGGAACTTAAACGCCGTTTGAAAATACAAGCCTTATGTGTCCAGGGCATTGATTCTTGGCCACGCAACTCACTGATTCCTGGCGCCCGCCTTTCGCCGCGGTCCTTAATGGAGTAAATGGAGTAACGGTTTCAGGGCAGCAGTTCAAGAGCCCGTGCGAGCCGTGGGCCGACGCGGATTGCGCCAAAATCGCGCCGATCGGTGGTCAGAACCCGGTAGACGCGCCGGCGCTCCGCCACAGCCGCCACCGTCCCATCGACCAGTCCCAAGCCGAGGCTTTCGAACTTGGCATCCAGTTCCAATGCCCTGGCGATGTCGGTTGGAAGCGGGACTTCGTATTCGTAGCGCGTCGCCGGATCGAAGATCTCGGCCACCAGTTTGCGCATCGCCTTCCGCTCATCGCGAAGGAAGCAGTCCACTTCCGCGAGAACGAGCCCGGGGACAATCACCGCGGCCGCCGACGTGAGGACCTTTTCGTATTCCGGAAAGCTCGGCTGGCCACTGTGGGTCCGGGCGAGCGCCCGCAGGAGTCCGCCGGTGTCGGCGATGATGGGAGGGATCAAATCTCGATATCCCGGAAAAGGTCGGATTCATCACCCAGCTTGCTGTTCGTGGACTCAAATAGAAGCGTGGACGGAGGCCGCCGCCCCGAATAGTAGCGTGATGCAACTACCCGAAGGCCTTTCCTTATCAGGTCGGACGCAGACAGCCCTTCTGCGCGAGCCCGCTTTAACGCCCGAACATCCTCCTCGTCGAGCCGGACAGGGGTGGAAACAAACCGCGCCATACATTCACCATACAAAGAACCCGGCCGTGCCGTGCAGCGCCGGTGGCGTTTTTAACCGATGATGTGCCGCCAGTTCGCCCGATTTCTAACTCGGCGGCTACGCTGGATCGTTACAGGCATCGTCGCAGTCAAAGCCGGCCCTCAACGATCGGTATTCGAGCTCTCCCGGGCGCCTCGTCAGGCAGGGAGCGTGAAGTGGAAAGTCGATCCTTGTCCCGGTTCGGATTCGACCCAGATGCGCCCGTTGTGACGTTCCACGATTCGTTGGCAGATGGCCAGTCCAAGCCCGGTACCCGGGTACTGATCTCCCGAATGCAGAGGTTTGAACAACCCAAAGATCTTCTCCTTAAACTGCGGCTCAATGCCGATGCCATTGTCGCGCAGAGAAAAAATCCACATCCCTTTCTCTCTCCGGGCTGTCACCTGCACAACCGGCGCCACACCGGGACGGTGGTACTTGAGCGCGTTGCCAACCAAATTTTGAAATAACTGCTGCAATTGCGTTGCGTTGACGGATACCGAAGGTAGCGAGTCGTACTGAATAGTGGCGCCGGTTTCGGAAATGGCGCCGGCAAGATTGGCCAGGGCCGCCTCAAACGCCGCTTTTGAATCGATCGGCGCCAACACCTTCTCCACCTTCGTCGCCCGGGTGTATTCCAGAAGGTCTCGCACCAACATCTCCAGGCGGCCCGCGCCCTCTCGCACATTCCGAAGAAACTCGAGTTCCTCTCCGGCCAGCTTTTGGTTACCGCGCTTAAACAACAGTTCACTGAAAATCCTGACGCTTCTAAGCGGCTCCTGGAGGTCGTGGCTGGCCGAATATGCGAACTGCTCCAGGTCGTGGTTCGCGCGCTGTAACTCCAGTTGCAGGAGCTTGCTTTCGTGAATATCCGTCGACGTTCCGAACCATCGTCGAATTCGGCCTTGCTCGTCTCGCACCGGAATGCTCCGCATCATAAACCAGCGGAACTCGCCGCCCTTGCTCCGGAGGCGTGCCTCCAGCTCGAAAGGCGTTCCGCTTTCCACCGACTTTTGCCAGTGTCCCGGAACATCGTCTTCCGGGTGCAGACGGGATTGGACCTGTTCAAGGTCTCTCATATCCTGGAAGTCCAGACCGGAATACTCTACCCAACGGCGATTGACGAATTCGAGATCACCCTGCGGACCGCTGAGCCAAACAATCTGCGGTCCGACTTCCGCGAGCTGACGAAAACGCTCCTCGCTTTCCCGAAGCGCCTCTTCGGCGATCTTCAGATTGGTAATGTCCGATGCGGCGCCGAACCATTCGATTATTTCCCCGGCGTCATTCAGAATCGGTACCGCCCGCGAAATGGTCCAGCCGAGAGTTCCGTCGGTCCGGATCACTCGATGCTCTAGCGCAAAGACGGACTTGTTTCGAATGGCTTCCTGAATGGTTCGGGTCACTCGGGGCTGGTCGCCTGGATGAACGTATTTGCCCGCCAGGCCCTACTGGGCTCAAGCGTATCGGCGATGAAGTCCCGGCCAACAAGACGGCGCATTTCGGTCCAGTCGCCGCTCATCTGGTAGACGACATCAGAACTTGCAGTCACGAGAGCGCGGAAACGCTCTTCGCTCTCCCGCAGTTGCGCATCAGCTTGCTTCCGGTCAGTAATATCCCGCGCGATCTTCGATGCACCGATGATGAGGCCCCGATCATCTTTCACCGGTGAAATTGTCAGGGAAATATCAAGGAGCGTTCCGTCCTTACGGCGGCGAACAGTCTCGAAATGGTCGACGCGCTCGCCTCGCGCCAGCCGCGCAAGTATGTTGGGTTCCTCATCTTGCCGGTCTTCTGGAATCAACAGTTCGGCGACTGTCTTTCCAACGGCTTCTTGCGCCGTATAGCCGAAAACACGCTCTGCGCTTTTGTTCCAGCTCATAATAACGCCATCCAGACGCTTGCTGATAATGGCATCGTCGGAAGAATCGACGATTGCACTCAGCAATAACGACGTTCGGGCGGCCTCGATGCGGTCCGTGATGTCGAGGGAGATCCCGATGAACCGCTGAGACTCTTTGTGCGGGTTGGTGATATAACGTCCGAATTCCGCGATCCATCGAACCTCGCCGTTATCGGCTCGTAAGATTCGGTGTTCAGAGACATACCTCTCGCCCGTCATCCGCGACCTCTGAAGCGCCTCATCAACCTTCTCGCGATCCTCGGGATGAACGAGCGACTGCCACATCTCCAGGCTCGCGCGGTGATCCGGATCGGCTTTATAGCCCAGAATTTCGAAATGCCGGCGAGACCACCTGGCGATTCCTGTATGCACATCGATATCCCAGGTCCCAATCCCGGCAGCCTCGATCGCCAGTGTCAAACGCTCCTCGCCTGCTCGCAGAATCTCGGCGTTCAGGAAGCTTTCAATGAGGTCGGCGGTCTTACGTTACCTTTTGGTACTCCGTTCGCGGTTGCTCTTACGGCGTGGAACTGAGAGAATGCCGCGGCGGACCAGCCTCGCCAAACCTGATCCTCCTTCGAGATCCTGGTCGTCACGTATCAGAGATCGGACGTATTCGCTTGGAGTGCTAAAGCGCCCTTCGCTGACCTTCGTGTCTATGAACTCCTTCATCGTGCGCGGCAGAGAGATTGTCAGGGTAGTCTTGTCCATACCGATCTGCACCAAATTAACACTCTTTCTTAATAGGCAAGACCGCTGATCCATACATTCGTGCCGGGTGAGGGGCCGACAACGTGAGCCAGCGCACACACTCGACGCCGCAAGGGCTAGTCTGACCTTCGTTCGTCACTCAGTACTTAGGGGCGCGATTGACGTCGTCCGGCGTTTGGAGGCATTCGGAAATGGGCCACCTTGCCGTCACCCATCATGAGCATCAGAACCGGCTCGAAACCAAACTGAAGCGCGAACCGGGTGACCGGATCCTGGCAGGTCATCGGTAGTGTGCACCGCTGATCGCGCCTGGTGCGCTACGGCAGCACCGTAAAATCCGTCCACTGGGCGATCGCTGGGCCTTTGCTGTCGCTTCGCTTCGCCGCCATCACTTGCAGATCGTAGTCTCCGGGCGACATAGCATCCGCTAGCTTCAGCGCGCCGAATACGGCCTTCCCACCCCGTACGTCGATCAGTCGGGCCGGCGCCGAGTACACTTCCTTGCCGTCGCGCACAATGCGCACCCGCGCGTCCAGCACCAACTCCAGCCCGTTCTTGCTGCCGTTCTCGACCACGCACAGAAACTCCAGCGAACTCCCCCGCTTGAACTGCCGCAGTGCCGCTGCGATGTCCGGTTGGCCGGATTTGTCCGCTGAATTTGCGCCATGCCCCAGGACCACGCTGGTGAGCGCGAATCCCGTCTTCTTCAAGTCCGGGATCTCGAGGAACTGCGTGGCCGAGCCGATCCTGGCCGTCGCCTGGTCCTCGACGGCCACGCGAATCTGGTACGCCCCGCGCTCCGGCACCGGCACGTCCAGCACGTACAATGCGCCATCCCGCCGGGCAGTCTTCATTTGTCCCGGCGCTATCCGCAGATCGCAGGGACGGCTCATCTCCGCCAGCGGCCGGCCGCTCGCGCTGTTGGCCGCCGCCAGCAGCAGGATTCGTGCCTCGTCGCTGCCATCGGCGTCGTGCTTCCAGGTCAGGTCGGCCACGTCGATTCGCATCAGATTACGGACCACCGGACCATGCTTGGGAACCTCCGCGTACAGCGCCGTCAGCCGCACACCCACGCCCGAGTTCTGGAACGGCGACAACATGGCTGCGTGCAATCGTTCGATCGGCGTGCTGTGCTTCGGAAGCGTTTCCTCGTCGGTTTCGCCGAAGAACCCCGAACGCGAGCGCACGTGCAACCCCGCCCGTTTCACCGTCACCTGGATGCGGTGGAAATCCCGTCCGCCGCTGCTGCCTTCGAGCGTGCTTTCCGGCGGATGATAACCGAGCAGGTAGTAACCCGCCTGGTCTTCCAACACCCGGTCGAGTCCCCAATTCAGATCGTTGCCGTTTTCGTAGGCAAGCCCGCCGGTTCTGGCCGCGACATAGGCGAGGTTTTGCTGCTGGATGTTTTCGCCCTTGTGCTTCTTGCTGTCGACGTGGGTATTGGCTAGCTCCGCGTTAATGTTCTCGGCGGTTGGAGCTAGTTTCTTGGCGGCGAGACCCAGGTCGCCCGGGGCCTGCGCATCGGGTTGTCCCGTCCACAGCGCGGTGGTTTGCATGGTGTAGATTACGGTCGCCGAACGGTTGGCGTGGTCCAACAGGCGTTGAAACGCGAGCGCGGCGCCGGGGTCGTCGGCATTGGCCCATACCGTGGCAAATCCGTCGGATAACAGCACGATGGATTTGCGCCCGGGGACTTCGCGGAGCGCACCGACGATATAGTCGAGCGTCATGATCGCCGCAATGGTGGAGAAGCCGCTGCCTTCCGCGCCGGACGGTACGGGATTCCAGCGCAAGCCATCGATGATCGACAGCAGCACCCGCTTGTCCACGGTGAACTGCTGTAAGACGCCCGATCCGCCGCCGGTCCGACAAACCGCGACCAGGTCGCCCGGCTGCATCTGGTTAATGACAAACTTTCGCAGCGACCAACGCACGAATGCCATGCTGTTAAAGGACAGGCCAAGATCGTCCACCATCAGCACGATAGTGCGCCGCACGTCTTCCGGGCGGATCTGCGCCAGCGGCGCGGGCGGCAGAGCCGACGCGGTTTTGGAGGAAGGCTTGGGCCCTGCGGCCTTTACTTCCGGCGCCGCTTTGCGCTCCGGAGTCACCTGGACATACGAAAAGTGTGTCAGCGTCTGCGGCTTGCCGTCTTCAAAGACCTGGAAATCTTCCGGCGTGAGATCGGTGATGTGGTGCCCCTTCGAATCGGTCACCACGGCGTCCACCTGCACCAGCGCCGAGGTGACGGCAAAAATGGGTTCTGGCCGCTGGAAGACCGGCGTCGGCGCAGCAGGCTGCTGCCCGGAGGCGAGCAGTGCGCCAATGAAGATGCCGGCTGCCGCCTTCATAGTCTTCATCTGCCACTCTAACAGACGGCTCCACTCCGCGGCAGACTTTACTGGCTCGTGCCCATGAGTTGCTCGCGCAGACAGCCTTGTCGGCGAGCTTGATTCACCTTACGGTCCCTAAATCCGCACGTCTCCGACGGGAGAAACCGAAAAACGTTATCCTTCACCGCGACGATCTGACAAGCAGCGAGATCACGGTCCAAGAAGGGCTTCCGCTGCCAACGATCGGCAAGACCGTAACGGACCTTTTGGCGTCTGGCGGCCGGGGCACCGCCGTGACGGACCCCCAGGCGATGCAGGACACGCTGAAGGCGTCCTACGCCAACCTGCAGATTTCATCATATATCGCCGCCTGGTTCGCTATCGCCAGACTTCCGCCGAATTGAATCAAATTGAATCCTTATCTCGATACGTGGGACCCTAGCTTTAAGAATTGGGGAGAAGCGGCCGTGGAACTGCCGCGGGCGTGGCCTACTGCCCCGCCGGTTCATTACTTCGCACTAACAAAGTTCGATGACGATTCCGGCGGAGATGTCATCTATCCCGTCGGCAAGCCGTTTCACGGCAGGGTTTACGTCTTGATCGATGCGAGCAACAGCTCAGCGACGTTCCAGTTCGCGCAGATCGTACAGCAAAACAAACTGGGAGCGCTGGTTGGCCGGCCGTCGGGTGGAAATCAACGCGGCATCAACGGGGGAGCGTTCTTCTTTCTCCGCTTGCCCAAGTCTCAGATCGAAATGGATCTTCCGCTGGTCGGTACGTTCTCCACCTCGCCTCAATCCGATGCAGGCCTTACGCCAGCCTTGCAGGACATCATTGAAGGAAAGGATACGGAGATGGCGAAAGTCGCTGCTCTTCAAGGGAAGTGAAGCTTCAATTTCGCACCAAGCTGATCTCGGAGTCCAGCCCCATCCAGCGGCTCCCAGTATGTAGCCTACTAATTGGACACGCGACACCATTTTGGGGCTTCATCTTTTTCTGATGCTTTCTAGCGCCGCCAGGGCGCGCTCGCGAGCCTCGCCGTGGTCGACGACTGGAAGGGGATGCTGCGACTCTGGAACCCAGCGCCGGATATAGCAGCCGTCGGGATCGAACTTTTCTGTCTGAATGGCCGGGTTGAAGATGCGAAAGTACGGTGCCGCATCAGCGCCGCAGCCCGCCACCCATTGCCAGCCGAGCGTGTTGTTTGCCAGATCGGCGTCTACCAGAGTATCCCAGAACCAGGCTGCGCCTGCCTGCCAATCGATCAGCAAGTGCTTTACCAGGAAAGACGCGGCGACCATCCGCACTCGGTTGTGCATCCAGCCGGTGCGCCACAATTCGCGCATACCAGCGTCCACCAGCGGGTAGCCGGTGTTGCCACCTTTCCAGGCCTTGAAGTGTTCCGGGTGCATCCGCCAAGGGAAAACCGAGAATTCCTGCCGAAGTGTCTGATGCGGCGATCGCGGATAGTGATACAGCAAATGGTACGCAAATTCGCGCCATCCAAGTTGCCTGAGGTATGCCTCGCAAGCTGCGTGGTGACCGTTCGCCACGCCGAGGATCGCGCGTTGAATCTCGCCGGGGCTAATCTCACCGAAGTGCAAGTGTGGAGACAGCCGCGATGTGCCCACCAGGCCCGGCTTGTCGCGATTCACCGGATACTCGGCCAGGGCTTCCCGCAAGAAGCGCTGCAGTTGGCTCCTCGCCCCCGATTCGCCAGGCTGCCAAACTCGGCGGAAGTCACATGCCCAATCGACTGCCGGCTCTAACGAGAGTTCCGAGAGGGCCAACGAGTGCGGCCACTTTTCAGGCGAGGGCACACGCTGGGGTGCTTCCTCGCAGGCGGGTGCCAAGGGCTTGCGCCGGCAGGCTTGCCAGAACGGCGTGAAGACCCGGAAAGGCTGTTCGCTGCGGTTGCGAATGCTCCACGGTTCGAACAGCAGGCTGCCATTGAAGCTCTCGGCTATCATGCCCCTCTCGCGCAGCTTCGACTTCACTTCGCGGTCGCGGGCGACGGTTGCGGGCTCATAACGGCGATTCCACAGAACGGCCGCTGCGCCCGATTCCGCCGCCAGCCGGCTCAACGCGGCTGCCGTCGGTCCGCGGCGAATAATCAGCCGCGAGCCGCGCTTCTCCAGTTCAGCGTTGAGGCTGGCCAGCGAGCGGTGCAACCACCAGCGCGAGGCCGCGCCCGCAGGCCAGTCCCCTTCTTCCTCAGGCGCCCAGATGAACACCGGAATCACCGGCGAACGACGTTCCAAGGCCGCGGACAGCGCTGGGTTGTCCGCGAGGCGCAGATCCTGCCGAAACCAGAGTAAAGTAGGCACAGCGCCCACGCCGGTCACTTGGGATCCTCGACTGCGGCGGCGGCAAACAGTTCGCCAATGCGCTCCAGCCGGTAGTCAAAGATCTGCTCCACATCACGACGAACCTTGAGGGCATGGACCGCACGACCGAGCAGGCCGAACGGAAGACGGTATCTGACGATATCGGTCATTCGCGTTCCACCCCTGAACGCTTCGAATCGATGGGTGTGATGCCAGAGCTGATATGGACCGCTCAACTGCACGTCGACGAAGCGATACGGCGGCTCCCACCGCCGGATCTCGGTGGCCCAACTCAGCGGAAGGCCGTGCACGCTCAGCCGATACAGCAGTTTGGTGCCGGCGGCGATACGGGTAGGGCCGGGGGTTAAAATTCGAAAGCCCAGCCAGGGCGGCGTGATTCTCTCCAGATTGCGGGCGTCGGAAAAGAAAGCGAACACTTCTTCCAGCGGCCGAGGAATCCACTGCTCCCGCCGTAGGGTGTGAAATCGGCTCACTGGACGGCTCCCCGGCCCAGCTCCAGTTCGACACGATCTTCGCCCCACGGTTCTTGGACCAGAGTTCTCGGATTGTGGTTCTTGGTCAGCAGCAACTGGAAGTCGCCGACGTGGCGCTCGAGAAAGGCGCCCTCACAGTAGGCCAGGTAATAGTCCCACATGCGAATGAAGCGGTCGTCGAACCCTAACTCGCGGACCTGGTTGACGGCATCCTGAAACCGCTTGCGCCACGCTGCGAGCGTTCGCGCATAGTGCGTGCCGATGTCCTCCGCATGGTAGAGCCCGAGAGAAGTCGCACGAGAGAGAGAACGCAGGATTTCGCTCATCGAGGCCAGTTCCGATCCTGGGAAGATGTACTTCTGGATCCAGTCGCTGCTCCGATGGTAGGCAGGAAAGGCCTGTTCGTGAATGGTGATGGTCTGTAGGAGCATAGCGCCATCGGGGCGCAGCAGGCGGTCGCAGGCGCGAAAGAACGCGTCGTAGTAGCTCAGTCCGACGGCCTCGAACATTTCGATACCGACGATTTTGTCATACTGGCCGCGGAGATTGCGGTAGTCCTCCTGCAGCAGCTCGATGCGCTCTCCCTGAGGGATCGATTGGAAGCGCTCGCGCGCGTATTCGTACTGCCGGCGGCTGATCCACGTCGGATGGGCTGGCGGGCTGGCCTTACTCGGCGCGCTATATGCCGTTACGGGAGGCGGCTACACGGTGCGCGCATTGCTGATCGCGGCGATGGCGGTGCTCTGGGGACTGCGGCTGGCGATCTATCTTCTTTTCACGCGCGTATTGGGCCAACCCGAAGAGGGCCGCTACGTGCAACTGCGCCGCGAGTGGGGTGGAAACCTGGCGCTCAAGTTTTTCCTCTTCTTCCAATTCCAGGCGCTCCTGTGCGTCTTTCTGGCGACGCCGTTTCTGCTGGCGGCGCTCAACGGTCGGCCCCAGTTGTCGGCCTTCGAGTATGCCAGCGCGGCGCTTTGGCTGGCCGCGTGGATGGGTGAATTTCTGGCGGACTCGCAACTGCAGGGCTTCAAATCCAACCCGGCCAATCGCGGCGCTGTGTGCTCGACAGGGCTCTGGAAATATTCCCGGCATCCCAACTACTTCTTCGAATGGTTGATCTGGGTGGCGTTCGCCGTTTTCGCGATGGGCTCGCCGTACGGTTACTTCTCCCTGCTCTGCCCGGCGCTCATGCTCTTCTTTCTTTTCCGCGTCACCGGTATCCCGGCCACCGAAGCGCAAGCCCTACGCAGCAAGGGTGACGCCTACCGCCGATATCAACACTCCACGAGCGCTTTCGTGCCGTGGTTTCCCAAGGTGTAATCCATGCAAGCAGATATTTTGGAAGTGTCGCCCGTCCTGGAAGCGGGCTACAACAAGTGGCTGGAACAAGACTTATTCCCGGACTGGCTGATCCGCGTCGCCATCCGACGGTTGCTGGCGGCGCGTTTGCGCGAAGAAAGCCGCGGCGGACCCGAAGCGCAGGCGGAGCGGCTCAAGTGGTTCGTCCAGCAACTCCGGCAAAGCCCCGTGGCAATCCGGACTGACGCCGCGAATGCCCAGCATTATGAGGTGCCGGCCGAGTTCTTCCGGAAAGTGCTTGGTCCACACATGAAATACAGTTGCGCGCTATGGAACAGCGCAGCCGTGGAACTGGCCGATGCCGAGGCCGACATGCTTGAGCTGACTGCAAGGCGTGCACGATTGCAGGACGGACAGGACGTGCTCGAATTAGGCTGCGGTTGGGGATCGCTTTCGCTGTACATGGCAGGCCATTTCCCGTTCCAATTCGCAATCGCAGAAGCAGTTCATCGACGCCGAGGCATCGCGCCGCGGCCTCGCGAATCTGGAAACGATCACTGCGGACATCAATGAGTTCGACACCGAACGGCGCTTCGATCGCGTAGTCTCCGTGGAAATGTTCGAGCACATGCGGAATTACCCGGAACTATTGCGCCGTATCGCCGGGTGGTCGCGGCCACAGGCAGTCCTGTTCATTCATGTGTTCGCCCACAGCCGCTTCGCATACCCCTTCGAAGTGCGCGGCCCCTCGGACTGGATGGCACAGCACTTCTTCACGGGCGGCATCATGCCCAGCGACGATCTGCTGCTTCATTTTCAGGATCATTTCCGTTTCCGCGACCGGTGGCGGCTGAGCGGCGTCCACTACCGGAAAACCGCCGAAGCAAGGCTGGCGAGACTCGACCGGCGCCGGGACGAAGTCCTTGCGATTTTTTCCGAGACGTACGGTAAAGAAAACGCCCTGCGCTGGCTGGTGCGATGGCGGGTCTTTTTTATGGCGTGCGCCGAGTTGTTTGGGTTTGCCGGCGGGCACGAGTGGATCGTGTCGCATTATCTGTTCGAGAATTTCTCTCCCGAGCACAGTAAACCGCATCTCTAAAGTATGTTGGCTGCAATCCTGATGGCTTCTCCATGATTCCGATTCTCACGCCGGGTGCGCCGCCGCCTGCCTTGAAAGGCGAATTTCTGACGGGCCAGCCGGCCGAGCTTCCGGATGCCGCTGCCGGCCGCGTGGCCCTGCTCGCTTTGGGCTTCACGTATGACTCGCGCTTTGCGGTGGAAGAGCGGGTTGGCCGGTTCCGCCGGGAAATCGGCAATCAGCCGCTGGTGACGTTCTATGAAATCCCCATGATCGGCGGCATGGCGCGCCTCGGAAAGTGGTTCATCGATAGCGGCATGCGCAAGGGAACTCCACGGACTATGAACACGTGATCACGGTTTATGGCGGCACCGATCCATGGAAACGGCGAGTGGGCTTCCAGTCTCCCAATGCCGCGTACTTGATTCTGCTGGATCCGCGCGGCGTTGTGCGTTGGCGGCATAACGGTCCGATGGACGAGCAAGCGTTCGCCGCTCTTTCCCGCCAGGTCGCCGCACTGTTGAAATGACAGCTCACGCCGCGACGGTATGGAGGTGCTGTTCCAGACGGCGCCTCAACTCCAGGCGGGCGCGCATCAGCCGCGATTTCGCGGCGACGATCGAGATCCCAAGCTGTCCGGCAACCTCTTCCATGGACAGCTCTTGTACGTCCCGCATCTCCAGCACGCCTCGTAGCAGGGGCGGCAGCCTGCGGATCTCCGTGCGCAGGATTGTCGACAGCTCCCGGTTGCTCACTTCCGCCGCGGGTGTCGGCTTGCGGTCGCGGAGCTCCAGCACGCGCACTTCGCCCTCCGCCGCTCCCTCGTCCAGGTAAAGAATGCTGGCTCGCCGGGCTTTCCGCAGGCGCATCAGGCAATGGTTGATTACGATTCGCGAAATCCCGGTAGAGAACTTTGAGCCTCGCTGAAACTGGCCTAGATGCCGCCAGGCATTCCAGTAAGAGTTCTGCACCTCGTCCTCGGCGTCCTGCCGGTCCTTCAGGATGGAGAGCGCCAGCTTGAATGAGGTCGAGGAGTTGCGCCGCATCAACTCCTCAAAAGCCGGTTCATTTCTCTCTTGAGCCAGGGTCAGGAGCGCGTCGTCAGAGAAATCTCGCATAAGGAAGGGATGAGCCCGGACCATGCGGGGAGTCACTCACGGAGAATCTGGCTTCAGCTACAATAACTGATTGACGGTAATATTCACTGCAACTAAAATTAAGTTTATTGAAACAAGAAACCGGCCCTGAAACCGTCGGCCGCATTCTGTCCTCCTACGAAATCGGCCGAAAACTCCGGCAACTCCGCCTGCGCAAGAAGATCGCACTGGTGGACCTCGGGAAGCACACGGGATTGTCTCCGTCCATGCTTTCCCAACTGGAAAACGGCAAGATGGTCCCGACCCTCCCCACCCTGGCGCGCATCGCCATGGTCTTCGATGTCGGGCTGGATCACTTTTTCGGCGATAAACGCGGGCGCAAGCTGTTTTCGGTGATTCGCAAGGAGGAGAGGATCCGGTTTCCGGAGCGGTCCGACGTGCCCGTTCCCGCCTATTTCTTCGAGTGCCTCACGTTCGCCACGCAAGGGAAAGGATTTCAGGCGTACCTGGCGGAATTTCCGCATCGCGCCACAGTCGACGGCGATGAGCATTTCCACGATGGCTCGGAGTTTCTGTTTGTGCTGGAAGGATCGCTGAGCATCCGCTTTCAAGGCGAGGACCACGAACTCCGCTCCGGCGACAGCGTGCTTCTGGACTCATCCGAGCCCCACAGCTATCGCGGCTCGGGCTCGAAAGGCGCGCGCGCAATAGTGGTCACGTTGCCTCCCCGAATCTGACCGGGAGGCCGCCGGGGCGCAGGGCAACACTCCGCCGGGCAGATCGCGCACCCTGCGCTAGCCTCCACGATCATTTCCCGAATCATAACAAGGAACGCTGGGTGCAGTCCCACGGTACCCGCACGCACCATGTTGACCCCGAGTTCGCGGCACAAATTGGCAGCTTCGGTATCCAGATCGTACAACACTTCCATATGATCGGAAAGGAATCCGATGGGCGCCAGCACCAGATCGGTGAGGCCACCACCGGCATGTAACTGGCGAATGCGATGGCAGACGTCCGGCTCCAGCCAGGGCTGCGTGGGCGGTCCGCTGAGGCTCTGATAAACCAGGCTACCCGGATGCCCCACAGCCTTCGAAACCAACCCGCAGGACTCTTGCAATTGCGCCACGTACGGGCTGCTTTCGGCCATCGATAAGGGGATGCTGTGTGCCGTGTACAGCAGGACCGCCGACGCGCGCCGTTCGGCGGGAATGGCGCCGAGCGCAGTGCGCACGCGGTCTGCCATAGCCGCCAGGAAGCCAGGCCGATTGTGGAATGGCGGCAACTTGTGGACCTCCGGTGCGCCCGGTCCC
>Ga0181538_10000106_pt1 | contig 85674 bp, 80 predicted proteins | sample PEATcosm2014_Bin_40_FD_119773 | JGI IMG/M metagenome (GOLD analysis project Ga0181538, IMG submission 119773) | Peatland microbial communities from MTU Mesocosm Facility, Houghton, MI, USA - PEATcosm2014_Bin23_30_metaG | ecosystem: Environmental > Terrestrial > Soil > Wetlands > Peat | place... | reverse complement strand
GCGCGCCAAGGCCACGTCGACCGGCGCATCCAGCAGAATCGTCAGATCGGGGCGCCGCGCACCCTGGACGAGCTGCTCGAGCAGCGCGATCGCCGGCTCGCTGACCCCGCGGCCCGCTCCCTGGTAGGCATAGGTCGCGTCCGTGAAGCGATCGCACAAGACCCAGCGGCCGGCTTGCAGCGCGGGCTCAATCAGGTTCGCGAGGTGCACGGCACGAGCCGCAAACATCAGCAGCAGTTCTGCGAGCGGCGGCAGCGACTCGTCACGCCGCTCCAGTACCAAGTTGCGAATTGCTTCGGCCAATGGTGTACCGCCGGGTTCGCGGGTCACCACCGGATCGATTCCACGCCCACGCAAAGCCTGCGCGGCATGGAGAATCTGCGTCGATTTGCCGACGCCCTCGATACCCTCGAAAGTCACGAAGCGGCCTACGGCTGAATTCATTGCGGCGTGCCCGCGGCTTGCCGACGACGCTGATTCGCGAGGTAGTGCGCGACAGCGGCATTCTGCTGCTCCAGCGTCGCGGAAAACACGTGGCTGCCGTCGCCGTTACCCGAGGCAACGAAGTAGATCGCCTCACTCGGCTCCGGATGCGCGCTCGCACGTATCGCCGCAGCGGAAGGCAGCGCGATCGGTGTCGGCGGCAATCCGGTGCGCGTGTAGGTGTTGTAGGGTCCGTCGGTACGCAGATCGACCGTGTGTATCGTCCCATCGTAATCTGGGCCGAGGCCGTAAATAACCGTCGGGTCGGCTTGCAGGCGCATGCCGATGCGCAGCCGGTGCAAGTACAGTCCGGCAATCTTCGGCAGCTCCTCCGGCAAGGACGACTCCTTTTCGACAATCGACGCAAGCGTCAACAATTGCTCCGGGCTTTGCAGCGGTAGCTCCACAGCCCGATCATTCCAAGCCGCGGCGAGTTCGCGGCTGAGCGCCGTATGGGCTTCGAGCAACAATTCCACATCGGTCGTACCGCCTGGGAACTTATAGGTCTCGGGCAAGAATTGCCCTTCCGCATTCGAGCCCGCACTCCCAAGCTTCTGCATCAGATCCGCTTCGTCCGTCACGCCCTCGGAATTCGCCGGCAACGTCGCCACCACGTCCGGATTGCGCCGCAACGCTGCCAGCATATCGCGAACGCGCCACCCGTCGACGATCGTGAAGGTGTGCATGACCACATCGCCTTTGACCATCTTCGCAAGCAAGCTGCGCGGCGTGAGGCCGGGCTCGATTTCATATTCGCCCGCCTTGATCGCCGACGCGAGCCCCTTCCAGCGCGCATACAGCACCCATGCGCGCGGTTGCGCGACGACGCCGAGAGCGCCCAAATCGGCGGCGACACGCGCGAAGCTCGCGCCTGCGGCAACTTTGTAGCGCAGCGCAGAGGTCGTCGCGAGCGGCTGATCGAGGCTGCGCAAGCCGATCCAGGCAGCCGCACCCGCCGACGCCAGCGCGAGCAGCATGAGCACGACGACGAGGCGCAGTATCCGCCTCACAGCGCATCCAGCCGCGTCCGCAAAGCAACGGCCGTATCGGTCGAGCCGGGTCGAATGCGCGTGTTGCCAACGCGAATTTCACCGACCGTAACCACTCCGACGATGGCGTTGCTCATGAAAATCTCATCCGCCCGCGCCAAATCCGCGATATGAATGCGACGCTCCTCGACCCGTAATTTGAGACTTTTCGACTGCTTCATGACCCAGCGCCGCATGACGCCCGCAACCCCGCAACGATCGAGCAAGGGCGTCGCCAGAGTCGAGCCCGTCTTCAGAAAAAGATTCGACATGGTACCGCAGACCACATGCCCGTCGGCGTCCCGCATGAGGCCCTCCCAAATGCGTGGATCGGTCCATTCCAACCGTGCCATGACCGATTCCAGCCGATTCAGCGTCTTCAATCCAGCCAAGCACGGGTTCGATCCAAGGCGCGTGCGACAAATCCGCAGACGAGCGGGATTGCGCGACGCGTCCCGATGCGCGCGCGTCAAGCGCCGCAAGCTCAGAATGCGTGTGCTGTGTTCGCTTCCCGAGGGGCGATAGCCCCGAGCGCCGACGCCCCGCGTGACGATCAACTTGAGGATTCCCGCGTCACAGAGCGCCGCCGCGGCGCAGATCTCGCGCCGCAACAAGCGCTGATCGGGTGCCTCAAACCGCAGCCGTCGGCAGCCGATGAGCAAGCGCGCAAGATGAAAATCCAGCAGGCGCACGGCGCCGCGGTGCACGCGCATGGTTTCGAATAGGCCGTCGCCGTATTGCAACCCTCGATCGCGATGATCGACATGGCGTGCACGGCGACCGTCGATCCAGGCGTTCATACCCGCGGCACCAAGGCGCGCAGCAGGCCCTCCGCCTTGGCGCGCGTCTCGGCGAGTTCTTGAGCCGGAATCGAATCGGCGACGATGCCCGCGCCGGCGCTAAAGTGAAGCGAATGCGCCTGCGCCGCAATCGTGCGTATCAGTATGTTGAAGTCGCAGCTGCCGTCGCGATTGATATAGCCGATCGAACCGGTATACGCACCGCGGCCGACGCCTTCGAGTTCGCCGATGATCTCCATGCACCGCACTTTAGGGCAACCGGTTATCGTGCCGCCGGGAAACAGCGCACGAATCGCCTGGACCGGCGAGACTCCGGAGCGCAATCGGCCCCTGACATTGGAAACGATGTGATGCACGTGCGCGTAGGTCTCGACGCTCATGTATTCGTTGACCTGCACGGTCCCGCCGCTGCAGACACGCCCGAGGTCGTTGCGCTCGAGATCGATCAGCATGACATGTTCGGCGCGTTCTTTTTCGCTGTCCTGCAGCGCTTGGATCAGCGCCCGATCTTCGAGCGCGGAAGCGCCGCGCGGACGCGTCCCGGCAATCGGCCGGGTCGAGATGAAACGGCCTCGAATCTCGAACAGACGTTCCGGCGAGGAACTGATGACCGCAAAATTGCCGTCGCGCAAGATTGCCGCGAACGGACCGGGGTTCGTCGCCCGCAAGCGCTCATGAACCGCCACGGGATCAATCCGCTCGACCGACTCGCCGCGCCACCGGCGCGATAGATTGGCTTGATACACATCGCCCGCTGCGATGTATTCGAGCGCCCTGCCCACCGCGACCAGAAACCGATTCGGGTTCTCCTCCTCGAGACCGATCGAACCCAGCGGCCGCAGCACGCGCGCGTGCATCGAGGCCGCATGTTGTTGGAATCGATCAAGCAAGTATTCATATCCGGGCTCCGCGACGAGCCAGGCGCGATTCGACACGCGCTCACGTATCCATGCGGCCGGCGTACGAAACGCGAGTGCGACCACCGGGTCTTCGGCCGGCGGGAGCCGCAGCCGCGATTCGATTTCGGCGGCTATTTCGTAACCGAGGTAGACGAACCAACCGCCGCTGAACGGCAAAGGCCCGCTCTCGAGCTCCGGTCCGAGTTCTGTCCACCATCGCTCCAGCGCGTCCAGAAAGCCGGCGTCATTACGCGCATGGGGTCCGGTGAGGCCGCCGCCTCGCTCGAGACGCAGCGTTTCCCCGGAGCGGATTGGCAAGATGTCGTATGCGACCCTGCCGGCGGCCGCGGCCATTGCTCCGCTCTCGAGTAGTCCCGGATAGCAATCCGGAAAGCCGGCAACTAGCCCGAGCGGCTCAAGCTCGGCGGAAAATGAGCGAACCGTTGGTGCCACCAAATCCGAATGAATTAGACAAGGTGTTTTCCAGCTTCATCCGGCGCGCCACTTTTGGCACGTAATCGAGATCGCAGCCCTCGCCAGGCGCCTCCAAATTGATCGTCGGCGGCGCAATCTGATCGCGCAGCGCCAGCACGGAAAAGATCGCTTCGACCGCTCCGGCCGCACCCAGCAAGTGCCCGGTCATCGACTTCGTCGAGCTTACCGCGAGCTTATCGGCCGAGGCGCCGAAGGCACGCCGTATCGCGGTCGTTTCCGCCCGATCGCCCAACTCGGTCGAGGTCGCATGCGCATTGATGTACTGGACTTGATCGGGATTCAGGCCTGCATCGAGCAAGGCCTTCGCCATTGCCTTGCGCGCCCCCTCGCCGTTCTCCGGCGGCGATGTCACGTGGTAGGCGTCGCCGCTCATCCCAAAGCCGACGATCTCGGCGTAAATATTGGCACCGCGCGCCTTGGCCTGCTCGTATTCCTCCAGCAGCATGGCGCCCGCACCATCGCCCATGACGAAGCCGTCTCGATCCTTGTCCCATGGGCGGCTCGCCGCGGTGGGATCCTCGTTGCGCAGTGACAAGGCCTTCGCCTGCGCGAAGCCGCTCATGCCGGTCACGCAGGTCGCCATCTCGGACCCGCCCGCCAACATCGCGTCGGCCTCCCCATACTGAATCAAGCGCATCGCCAGACCGAGAGAGTGGGTCGAGGTCGTGCAGGCGGTGGCAACCGCCAAATTCGGGCCGGTGGCATGGAACGCCATCGACAAATGGCCGCTGACCAAGTTGATGATGCTGCCAGGGATAAAAAACGGCGAGACCTTTTTGGGCGAATGGGTCTCCATGTACCGGTCGTAGGCTTCTTCGATCGACTCGAGGCCTCCCATGCCGGAGCCCATGAGCACGCCGACCCGATCGGAGTTTGCGTCGGTGACGGTGAAACCGGAGTCGCGCATGGCCTGTATGCCGGCCACCACTCCGTACTGCATGAAGGCGTCCATCCGGCGCGCATCCTTGGCGCTGATGTAGGGCTCGAGATTCAACTCGCGGATCTCCCCCCCGAAATGCACGGGGAAGGAACTCGTATCGAAACGCGTGACCGGCGCTATGCCGCTGCGGCCGGCAACGATAGCGCTCCATGCGCTGGCGACATCGTTGCCAACCGGAGAGACGAGCCCCAAGCCTGTGACGACGACGCGTCGTTTGCTCAATTAAGCCTTGCTCTTGTGCGAGTTGATGTAATCGATGGCCTGCTGCACCGTCGTGATCTTCTCGGCATCTTCATCGGGAATTTCCGTCTCGAATTCTTCTTCGAGCGCCATGACCAGCTCAACGGTATCCAGCGAGTCGGCCCCCAAATCGTCTACGAACGAGGCGTCATTGGTTACTTCTTCTTCTTTCACGCCCAATTGTTCTGCGACGATCTTCTTAACTTGCTGCTCGACAGTACTCATCGTTATGGTGTCCTCTCGGAATTTCTAGGTATGCGCCGTCGTCAAACGGCCCTTTGGGCCAGCCTCTGGTACCGGCAGGGCGCGTATTTTATGTGAACGCGAACGCGGCGGCTACCGTGAACACGCAATTGCTGATCTGCGGCAGGATCTTTCTTGACAAAACTCAAGCGCATAGGGCTCTTTTTCGCCGTCAGGCCATGTACATCCCGCCGTTGACGTGCAATGTCTCGCCGGTGATGTAGGAGGCCCCGGGGGAGGCCAAAAAAGCCACCGCGGCGGCAATATCCGCCGGCTGACCCAGGCGCGCCAATGGTATTTGCGTGTTCAGGGCGGCCCGCTGGTCCTCACTGAGCGCCCGCGTCATGTCGGTGTCGATGAATCCGGGCGCAACGACGTTCGCCGTGATGCCGCGAGAGCCGACCTCCCGCGCCAGCGACTTCGTGAATCCGATGATTCCCGCTTTCGCGGCCGCGTAATTCGCTTGACCGGCATTGCCGGTCGCCCCGACGACCGATGCAATGCTGATGATTCGACCCTTGCGCGCCTTCATCATGCCGCGCAGCACCGCTTTGGACAGCCGGAAAACCGAGGCTAGATTCGTATTGATGACGGCGTCCCAGTCCTCTTGCTTCATGCGCAGCAAAAGCGTGTCCCGGGTGATCCCGGCGTTATTGCATAGAATGCCGATCGCGCCCTCTTTGGCATCGATCTCTTGGAGCAGCGCGTCGATCGATGCCTGATTGGCGACATCGAGCACCGCGCCGCGCCCGCCTTGCGGCGCGAGCTTCTCACTGATGCGCGCAGCGCCCTCGGGCGTGGTCGCCGTGCCGATGACGATCGCGCCATCGGCGGCAAGGCGCGCGGCGATCGCCGCTCCTATGCCCCGCGAAGCACCGGTCACCAAAGCAATTTCTCCGCTCAGCATGATTGGGCTCCGCTTGTGTTGATTGGCCTGTATCTCATCGGACGCTCGCGAGCGCTTCATCCAGGGACTTTGGATCCTCGAGCGCGAGCATCTTCAAATCACGATTCTTGTCGATGCGCCGATTCAGGCTCGTCAGCACCTTGCCCGGGCCGCACTCGACGATCTGCGTGGCTCCGGCGGCAATCATCGTGCGCACCGTGGCGGCCCAAAAGACCGGCGTATGCAGTTGTTTGACCAATCCGGCGCGAATATCGGCCGGACTGGAGTGCGTCTTGACGTCGACGCCGTAAAATGCGATCCCCGATATGGCCTCGACCGGCGTGATCTCGAGACGCTCGCGCAGCCGCAGCGCCGCCGGCAGCATCAGCGAGCTATGGGAAGGAACGCTGATCGGCAAGAGTACCGCCCGCTTGGCGCCGCGCGCCGACGCGATTTCGATCGCGCGAGCCACCGCCGCTGCATGTCCTGCGATCACGACTTGACTCGGAGAATTGAAATTGACGGCCTCGACGACCTCGCCCTGTGCCGCCTCGTCGCAAGCCGCCTCGACGTCGCTATCCTCGAGGCCGAGAATCGCAGCCATGGCGCCCTGGCCCTGGGGCACGGCGTTCTGCATGACTTCGGCGCGAAATCGCACGAGTCCAACCGCGGTCTTGAATTCGAGCGATCCGGCGGCGACCAAGGCCGTGAACTCGCCGAGGCTGTGCCCCGCCATGAGCTGAGGTACGGCGCCGCCGCGCTCGCGCCACAGACGATAAGTCGCGACACCGGCCGCCAACATCGCCGGTTGCGTGGATTCGGTCACGTTGAGCGCCTCCGGCGGCCCTTCCTGGCAGAGTTTCCACAGATCGTAGCCCAATATCTCCGAAGCCTCGGCGAAGGTCGCTTGAATTTGGGGCGATTGCGGCGCCAGGGAACTCAGCATACCGACCGACTGCGAACCTTGGCCGGGAAATACAAAAGCAATACTCATGATGCTTGAAGCCTCTGAGGGCGAACGCCTGTTAAGCGCGAATCCGGTGCCGGATTATAGCCATCCGCCAGCAGAGTGCAGCCCCGACCGCAAATCCCGCCACGGCACCGTATAGATGCGCGTCGACGACGATCAGCGGCGCGGAGCGGCCCACATGATGTTGATATTGCTCGAATGCGAGCTTGATGCTCAAGCCGCCGAGCAATATCCAGCGGTCCCAGTTTCGCGTCGCCAGATGCGCAGCGCTGCCTGCGGCCATGATCGTGTGTAAGACACCCGATGCTCCCACATACCAGTTGACGCCGGGGCTGAGCCACCAAAGTCCCGAGCTGATCGCCAGCGCGCCCGAGAATACGATGATCGTCCAGTCGACGGCATCATAGTCTCCGGCAAACAGGGACCACATGAGCACCAATCCCAAGTCGTTGAGGATCAGATGATGCAGGTCCAAGTGCACGACATGGGCGGTCAACAGCCGCCACCAGCCGCCGGCCGCGAGCGCCGCTCGATCGTAGCGCAGGCTCAGCGTGACACTGTCGCCGAGCGCCAACAAAGTATGAAAAAACAAGACAATCAGCAGCAACCAAATCCATCGGCCGCGATCCCATTGTAGGGCGGCGGCGAGCTGCGCTGCACGAATTGGTCCGCCATCGGGCATCAGAAGCCCCCTTTTGGTATCATTGTCCGACGATTCTGAGGTTAATGTATGCGTATTCGATCAAGCGGGTTCACTCTTATCGAGATCATGGTGGTTGTCGTCATTCTCGCAGTGCTTGGCGCGCTCGTCGTCCCCAAGATCCTCGAGAACGTCGATAAGGCGCGCGTGACCAGGGCGCAGAGTGATATTCGCGCCATCCAAACGGCCCTGGATTTGTATCGTTTGGACAACTTCAAGTACCCGACGACCGAACAGGGCCTCCAGGCGCTCGTCACGCAGCCGGTGGATCCGACGATCACGAATTACCGTTCCGGCGGTTATTTGGCATCGCTGCCCAAGGATCCTTGGAACAACCCGTATATCTATATCAGCCCCGGCACCGATGGGCGCGACTATGACATCATTTCGTATGGACGTGACGGCAAGCCGGGCGGCGAAGGCTACGACGCGGACATCAGTACGCTGACGCTCGATCCGAGATAGGCGCCGCATCGGCCGCTGCGGCAGCATGCGCAACAAACAGGCGCGCAACGAGATCGGGTCGCGGGGCTTCACGCTCGTCGAGATCCTCGTTGTGGTCGTGATCATGGCCGTCGTGATCGCAATGGCCGTCTTGTCGATCGGCGTCACGGGACGCGATCAGCAACTCGATCAGGAGAGCATGCGCATCGAGGGCTTGCTGAGCCTGCTGCACGATCGCGCCTTGATCGAAGGCCGCGATTTCGGCATGCGGCTCGAACCGACGGCCTATGAATTTGTCTTCTACGACACGCGCCTCGCGCAATGGACACACTTTGATCAGGAACGGGAGTTTCGACATCGCAACCTGCCCAAGGGCATGAGCTTGCAATTGCAACTCGATTCGGTCCAAGTCGTGCTCAAGCCCGTCGATCCCAATCTCATCGACAACACCGCCCCGCCTCCGCCGCAAGTGGCCATCGCGGCGAGCGGCGACGCCACGCCGTTTCGATTGACCGTCGTGCGCGACGACACCCAAGCGCGTGCATCGGTAACGAGCGATGCGACCGGCAAGCTCGCGATAGAAAGTTCGGATCATCCACCGCCAGGGAACCGCTCTTGAGCCGCTCCGGTGCGCATGGGTTCACGCTCGTCGAGGTGCTCGTGGCCCTCGTGATCGTCGCGCTGGGGCTCGCGGCGCTGATGCTCGCGGTCAGCGGCACGGCCAATGCCAGCGGCTATTTGCGCGACAAAGCACTCGCGCAAATGATCGCCGTGAATCGCATCGTCGAGGTGCGCCTGAATCTGCAAAAGCCCTCCACGAGCAGCCCTACCGGCAACAGCACCGGCGGCGACACCGGCGAGCTCGATTTCGCGAATCGTCATTGGCATTACGACACGCGCTACTACGATACCGACATTCCCTCGATGCAGCGCGTGGTGGTGCGCGTCTGGCCCGGCACCGCGGACACCAAAGGCAATCCGCTCGCCGAGTACATCGGTTTCACCGGCAAGGCGCTTGGGCTGCCGGGCGGCTCCAACATCGATTGGACCCAAGGCAGCTTGCCGCCGGCCGCACCGGCGCCCGGCACTGCCCCTACGGGCACGCTGGGTCAGGGCAGCACCGGGACGGGTACGGGCACCACGGGAACCGGCACTACCGGGACCGGCGCCACGGGAACCGGCCCGACCCGCACGATCAGCCCGTCGAATCCGAATGGTTCGACCTCGCCATGACGCCCGCCCCTCGACCTGCGCGCCGGCTCGGCACCAGGCTCAGCACCAGTAGCGGCTTTACGCTGATCGAGGTGTTGGTCGCGCTGTTGATTTTGGCGATCATGTCCGCGCTGGGATACAGCACCTATCGCTCCGCGCGTATCGGCGCCGAGCGCGCGGAGCTGTCCTTGAAACGCACGCGCGAGATCGAATTCGGATTTCGCGTCATGGCGCAGGACTTCTCGCAGGCCGTGCCGCGCCCGGTCCGCGATCCCTTGGGTACGACCCGGCAGGCGGCCCTGCGTGGCGGCCTCGGCAAGGCGACACTCGTCGACTTGACGCGCGACGGCTGGTCAAACACCGCCGGAATGCAGCGCAGTACCTTGCAGCGCGTTTCGTACCAGCTGACCGGCGACAAATTGCAGCGCATCTACCAAACAGTGCTCGACGCGACTCAGAACAATACGCCGGTCGTCCAGGATCTTCTGACCGGCGTGACCAAGGTGACCTTGAACTACCTCGACGGCAATCAGAACTGGGCAACCGAATGGCCGCCGCCCACGATCACCCTACCCGAGGGACTGTGGGTACGGCCCGTCGCAGTCGAGATCGTCATCGAGTTCAAGGATTGGGGACGCGTGCGGCGCCTCGTGGAGATCGCAGGATGAGACGGCGCATGCCAATGCGGGCGCGCCAGCGCGGAGTGGCGCTGATCATCGCGCTGATCCTGGTGTCGCTGGCCACCATCCTCGCCTGGAAGATCAGCTTCGAAGGCTATCTGGAGCGACGCCGTTCGGTCGGCATGCTGGCCGCGGAACAGGCGGTGCAATTCGGATTGGGCGCCGAGGCGCTCGCGGCCGACGTGCTATCGCGCGATATGCAAATGAACAAGCAAACCACGCTCGCGGCGCCATGGGCGCAAGCGACGCAACCTTTGCCGATCACGTCGCAGAGTAATCCGGACGGCGAGCCCATCGGATACTTGCAGGGTGGCCTCGAGGATATGCAGGGGCGCTTCAATTTGAACAATTTGGGTCGTACGCTGGCGAACGGTCAGCCGGATCCGGTACCGATGGAGCAGTTTCAGCGGCTGCTGCAATCGCTCAATATGGAAACCAAATGGGCCGGTTTGGTGCGCGACTGGATCGATGCGGACAACGTTCCAACAAATCCGGACGGCGCCGAGGATGCGGTCTATACGGCGCAAACGCCACCCTATCTGACCGGCAACTGGCCGATGACGAGTCCGAGTGAACTGATGGCGCTGCCGGGCTTCGATCTCGCGCACTATTTGAAGCTTGCGCCCTACGTCACCGCACTACCCACCGCCAACGCCACGATCAACATCTGTACGGCGCCCGCATTGGTCCTCGAAAGCCTCGCTCCCAACCTCAACGGCGAGTATTCGGGCAATGCCGATGCGCTCGCAATCGGGCGAAAAACCGGTTGCTTTCCGGACCTCAACACTTTCAAGGCGACCGTCGGGCCGAAGAACCTGGTGCAGATCAATGGTCTTTACGCCGAAACCAGTTCGTATTTCCGTCTAACCACGCACATCACGCTTGGCACGTCGGAATTCACCTTGTACAGTCTTTTGCTGCGCGGAAATGGGGGCAAAATTACGCCCCTGTTGCGCAGTTTTGGAACATTGTGAATACACCATGCCGCTGACTGTATTGCTACGCCTGCCATTGCCCGGTCAAACGGACACCGAGTGGCTGAGCATCGATGAAACGGGTGCGCCCGCGGGACCTCGGCAGCGGGGTCCGCTGACACTCGCAGCCGCGGTCGGTGCCACGGCGAAGCTCATCGTGCTCGCGCCGGCGACGCAAGTCCTGCTCGCGGAACCGGACTTGCCGCCCGGAAGCGGCGTCAAGCTCGCGCGCGCAGTACCGTTTGCGCTCGAAGAGCAGCTGACCGAGGACATCGATCAACTGTATTTTGCGATCGGACGGCGCGGCGCGACCGGTAAGACACCGGTTGCGGTGGTGTCGCGCGAGATCATCGAAGGCTGGCTCGCGATGCTCGATGCCGCAGGTCTGACACCGGTCGCGATTTTCCCGGACATATCCTTGATGCCGGAAAACCCGGGACAAACCGTACTATGGCTCGAAAACGACCGTCTTGCCGTGCGCCGGCCGGGCAGTCTGCCATTTGCAGTTGAACTGACTCCCGTGACGGAAGCCTTGATGGTCGCCGGTGTGATCCCCGATCCGGGCGATGAGTCGCAGCCGGTCAAGGTCCCGGAGAGCGCGATCCTGTATTTGTCGCGCGAAGACTGGCTGCGCGTACAAGATGAATTCGAGGGTCTCATCGATAAATTCGATTCGCTGAAGATTCAGCTGCTGGCCGACGGACCATTGCCGTGGCTGGCGCGTGAACTCACGGCCCGCAGTGCCGTGAATTTATTGCAAGGCGAGTTTGCCGCCGAAACCGATTACGGCGCCCGCTGGCGCCAATGGCGCGTTGCCGCGGCGCTCGCCGCCGTGCTGCTGGTCGTGCACGTCGGCGCGCAAGCGCTGGAACTGCGCCATGCCAAACGCCAAAGCGCGGCACTCGATGCGGATATCGCGCAACTATTCGCCTCGGCGATGCCCACGGAAACTGCGACATACCCGCGCCGGCAAATGGAAGCGCGACTCGATCGCATTCGCAAATCCGCGGTAGGACCGCAGTATTTCCTGCACGCCATGCAAGCGCTGGGCGCCGGTGTGGCGAGCGTTCCAAAAACCAGCATCGACGCATTGAGTTTCCGCGAACAGACCGTGGACATGAAAATCACGGCGGCGAGCGTCGACGCCCTGTCGCAGCTCTCGCAAGCGATCGGCAAGCAAGGTCTCACGGCGGAAATCCAATCTTCGACGCCGGTCGCAACCGGTGTCGAAGCGCACATGCGGATCCACACTCAATCCGGGCACCCTCACCAATGAACAAGCTCAACCGGTGGTATGCGGGTCTGACGGAGCGCGAACGGCGCATTGTGCTGATCGGCGCGGCGACGCTCGGCGTTTTGGTCTTGGTGCTCGGCCTGCTGCTGCCGCTGCACGCAGCCGTATCGAGCGCCATGGAGCGCACCGAGACTCGGCGCCAGGATTTGGAATGGATGCGCATCCATGCCCAGGAGATCCGCGAAGGCGCTGTCCAGCTGCGGCGCGATACGGGCGAGGCCCCGGTCGTGTTGGTCGACCGCGTTGGACACGAGTCCGGTCTCGCGAGTTCGCTGCGCGGAACCGCACCCGCCGGCGTCTCCGGAGTTCGCGTGCAGCTGGAGGAGGCGCCCTTCGATACGCTGATCCAATGGCTCGCGACGCTCGAGCAACGCTACGGACTCGCGATCGAATCGATCACGATCGATCGTACCGCCCAGGCCGGAGTGGTCAATGCCAGCGTCACGCTCAACCAAGCGCAGCACTAACAGCGAACCGCGCCCCGCGCGCGCGCGCGCCACTGCGGTCTGGATCCTGATCGTCGCGTTGGCCGCGCTCGCGGTGTTCCTCAGTGCCTTGCCAGCCGGCGTCGCGACGCACTTCCTGCCGCCGAACGTGCATGCCGACGATCTGTCGGGCAGCATTTGGCACGGCGCGATGGGAAAAATCACGGTGGCCGGGCGCGACGCCGGAGCCCTCGAATGGCGCATTTATCCGGCGGCATTGCTGCACCTCGCCCTAAAGGCCGATCTGCATTGGGTACACCGGGGCTTCGGCGCCGAGGCGACCGCTACGATCGATCGCGGCCGAGCGACATTGAGCGCGATCCGCGGCGGCGGTCCGATCGAGGATTTGCAGGATTTCGGCGTCGTGCGCGGTTGGCGCGGCACGACCGATATCGCGTTGGATAAACTCAGCACCGATATGGTCAGGATTTTGTCGGCCAGTGGCGATGTCACGGTCTCGGGCTTGAGCGCAGCGCAGTTGGCCGCGGGCGCAGACCTCGGCGGCTACGTCTTGCACCTCGGCGCAGACGCGGTCGATGCGAATGGCGTCATCACCGGGCAACTCAGCGACACCGGCGGTCCGCTGAAGCTTCAAGGCACCATCACGGTATCGCCACAGCAGCACAACGGCACGCTTTCGGGCACGATTCGCGAGCGCAACCTCGTCTCCGAGGAATTGCGCAAGGAACTCGACAGCCTCGCGCAGTTGCGCGGTCGCGACCGCAACGGCAACATTCCAATCGACCTGGAATTCACCTTTTAGGGCGCCCATTCCCGCCAGGCGCGCATCAGCGGAAAATATAATCCGAGTCGCACCGGTTCGGCCCCCAATCTCTGTGCGAACGCGGCGTAACGCTGCATGGGCGCGCGGTAACGCTCGACCTCGCGTTCCAGAAATTCCTCGACTCCCCCGCCCATGTGCTGGCTCGTCTTATAGTCGATGACCCAGCGCACGCCGCGCTCGTCGATGAAGCTGCGATCGAACACCACTCGGACGATCTCGCCGTTCCAGATTCCGGATAAGGCGTATTCACGGAATCCGTCGCGATATCCACTCCGCAATATCCAGCGGCCGCGAGGATCTTCTTGCACGCCGATCAATGCCGAGATCACGCGCCGGCTCGCCTCCTCCGAGCGGTCGGGCGGCACTCCCCGCAGCTCGAGCCGGCGCCTGAAATGCGCCTCACGCGCGTTGATCGCTGCCGCGCTTTCGCGATCCAATGTCAGTGACTGCAGCTCGGCATGCACGAGACTGCCCACTTGCCTCGCCGTTTCACCGGCCCAATCAAATACCGGAATTTGCGATTGCGCTTGCACCAGGCCCGGAGATTCGGCGAGTTCGAATGTTGCGGGTAACGGCGCCGGCGACCAGTCGACCGGCACTCGGCTCAAAGGGCCGCCTCGCGGTGCGCCGTCCTCGCGCGGATCCCCGTTCGCGGCGCTGCGCGGCATGGCTGCGGCCGCCGCCTTGAAATCCTCGCCGACCATGGGCCATAGAATGTTCAGCAAGCTACCGGCGCGCGGCGCCCAATCGCCGTCCGCCTTCGGATTAGCGATGGTGGCCGTCAGCTGCAATTGCCATTTGGCGCGCGTGCATGCCACGTAGAGCAGCCGCTCGGCTTCCAATACCGCCGCCTGCCTCGCCTGCGCAGTCAGAAATTCGAATAAGGAACGATCCTCCGCGCCGATCGCAGGGCGCGCCGCCATGACGAGGCCGTCCCGATCGGCGCGCGTAATTTGCGTCGACAGCAAAAATTCATCGTTGCGGTGCGTTATCGACCGCTCGAGCGCGGGCAGGATCACGAGGTCGAATTCGAGTCCCTTCGCCTTGTGTATGGTCATGATCTCGACCGCGCTGCCGCCGGCATCGCGCGCGAACAAATCATCGAAGGCCGCGTCGAAATTCGCCGGATCGGGCAGGCCCGCACGCTCCAGCGCCCGTACGCGAGCAAACGCCATGCGCGCCTGTTCGAGATCCGTCTCGAGGGCCGCGCATTCCGGACCACCGAGAGCGAGCCAGGTTCTCTGAAGCCACCGGGAAAACGAGTCATGGCAGCGCACGCGCAGCGCATTCTCCAAGACGCCGCGGAATCGTCGGCAACGCGTGGCGCCGTCGGCGCTGAGGCGCAGCAGCGTCGCGTCGTCGGTCAGAGCATCCCAAACGACCGGAGCGGCGTGCGCGACGATCATGAGATCGCGCAACTCGAGCCCCGTCCAGGGCGCGCGCAACAATGCGAGCCAGGCCGTCCGATCGCCCCAATGCAACAGTGCGCGCGCGAGCATGATCAAGTCGCGCACGATTCCCCGATCCCGAAGCGATTCGATGTCGACGGCGTCAAAGGCGATGCCGCGTTCACGGAAGCGCTTCGCGATCTCCCGCGCATGCGTCTTGGCGCGCACCAAGACGGCAATGTGCCAGTCCGGATGTTCGTGCAAGCGCGCCGCGACGAGATCCGCGATAGCGCTCGCCTCGGCGCCGCGGGACCACAAGCCCATGAAGGCGACGCCGGGCTGCAAGCCAGCGGGAACTGCGCGGGCCGATTCGCTCGGCCGGTATGCGATCGCACCGTGGTCGCGATCGTCGCGGCGCGGCATGATGCGCGAGAACGTCGCATTGATCCAATCCACCAACGGTTTCGCCGTTCGAAAATTGCTCGTCAAACGCTGCACATCGAAGCGCACGTCGCCGATACCGTCCTCGGCGAGTTCCAAGAAGGCCCGCACCTCGGCGTGCCGAAACCGGTAAATCGACTGCATCGGGTCTCCGACGCAAAACACGCTGCGCCCGTCGCCCTGCTGCCAACCGGCCGTCAGCACCCGCAGCAACGCAAGCTGGCTCGCCGAGGTGTCCTGGAATTCATCGACTAGAATATGTTGCAGCCGGTAATCGAGGCGCAGCGCGAGATCCGTTGGGTTCAGCGGACTGCCGAGCGCACGCTGCGCCGCCATCGACACGGCCGGAAAGTCCGCGGCCCCCGCTTCGCGAAACACGCGGTCCAATTCCGCGGCGGCAAGTACCAAGACCAGTGCGACGTCGCGTACGGCGGCCCAATCGGCATCGCTATAGACGGGCTCGGGCAACGCCGCAGTGTCGGCGAGAACGCGCGCCGCATGCGGCTCGCGCGCGAGTTCCGCGAGCAGATCTTGCATCACCGGCTTCTCAGCAGACCCGGGCGCAAAACCCTGGGCTTTCGTGACGCTCGTGCGGATGCGGCCGTCGGCCAGCAGGACGATTCCCAACATCGCGCGCCAGCGAGCCAAATCGGTCGGATCCTCGCGCAATCGGGAATCATCGGCGCGCCACGCCGCAAGTTCCGGGCGCTCATCGCCGAGGCGCGTCGCTGCCCCTGCGATGAGCCGCGACAGGACCGCGATCCGCTCGGTGCCGATAGCGAGCAGCGCCTGACCCAGTGTGCGTGTGACCAGAAATGTGAGGTCTGCATCGAAGACGCTTCGGATGCGCTGCAGCTGTGCCGCATCCGGTGCGCTTGCCGCCTCCAGACTGCCGGCGAGCAAGGGCAACCAGCGGTCCCGGCTCGGCAGCATGCCCGCAATCCGCTCGACGAGGCTGGTCCAGCGCAGATCTCCGAGTGCAAGCACGCGATCGACGGCGCCACCGTAGGCATCTTCCTCGTCGTACGCCAGAGCGCGCCGCGCGGCATCCCGGTAGAGGGACTCGGCGCTGTCATCGGTGCGCAGCCTCGAACCCGTGCCCGCAATGATCGGCAGCTGCGCCGCGAGCCAGCCGTTGAATGCATCGATCGTTTCGATGCGCAGGCGTGCCGGGTGCTGGCCCAGATCCAAGCCCAAGCGCTCCAAATGGCGTGCGGCGGCAACACCCAATTCCCAGGTCTGCCGATTCAACTCCGTAGGGCATTCCGGCAAGCGCGCCGCGTGCAAGGCTTGGACCACGCGCGCGCGCATTTCCTCGGCGGCGCGCCGCGTGAAGGTCAGCGCGAGTATGCGCTCGGGCACCTCGACCTGTCCGAGCAAGCGTAAGTAACGCTGCGCCAACAGCGTGGTTTTGCCGGAGCCGGCGGGTGCTTGGACGAGCACCGAGCCGCCCTCGAGAATCGCGCGCTCGCGAGCGAGCTGGTCGCCGACGCTCGGAGTGGCATCAATCATCGGTATCCGCCGATATGCGGCACAAACCTTGTAAGTGGCAGGTCGCGCAAGCTTGCAGCGTCGGCGCCACTTCCGCGCGGCCCGCGGCAAGCTCGGCCGCGAGTCGCTCGATGCGCGCCGACCAGACACCGAGCAATTCGCCGAAGCTGCCGAACCCCTCGAGCTTGCTGCGCCGCTGCCGCGGCTCGAAGACACCGGCGCGCTCGGATTCGGCGACGAAGCGGCTATCGGCCGCATTGACCTGGCCATACGCCACGGCGACCAAGCGTTCGGCGTACTGCAACGCATAGACCGGCAATTGGGGATTATCGGGTCGCGGGCCGCGCCAGTCCGCGTCGCTGAGGCCCGTCTTGTAATCGATGAGGACACGCGCGCCGTCGCGCAGCCGATCGACGCGGTCGATACGGCACGCGAATTCGACGCCCGCATGGCGCGCAGGTTGCCGGCCTTGCTCCAGTCGCTCCACTGCGAAGGGCTCGCGCTGCCGTTCCACGTCGAGCCATCGATCGAGCAGACTGCGCATTCTGAGGCGTTCACGCGTGCGCCAGCGCGCGCCGGGATCGCGGACCGCGCAGCGCGCCTCGATCGCGCGCGCGATGCTCGCATCGAGCAACTGCGCGCGCGCCGCCTCCCCCAGCGCCTCGAGCGCCGCCGAATCTTGCAATCTCGCCCAAACCCCTTCAAGCGCATCGTGCACGAGTTGACCCCGCTCCAGCGGGCTGAAGCCCGGCGTCGGCAACGCGAGCGCGTCGCTGCGCAGTCGCGTGTGCGCGAAACCGCGAAAGGCGCAGCGGCTCTGTGCCCGCAAGCTCTCGACGCCGCGCGTGCGTTCAGATTCGCCGAACGGCGGCCCGCAATCGTCGAGCACACGTTCGAGCGCCGGCGCGCGACGCCGGCCGTGGAGCCAGTGAGGTTGCGGTTCGGCCGCAGCGGAGCGCAACGCGGGCAATCCGGCGGGCAGCAGCGGACTCGCCATCGTTGCGCGTGACGCGTCGGAGTTCGCATAACTGAAGACGATGCTGGGCGCACGCGCACGCCAGCGCTGCTGTAGATCGCGCGCCGAGTGCAGTTGCGATTGCACGGTCGCACCCGCCACGCCGTAATCTCTCTGCAACGCTACGGGGAGCAGCGGATTCGGCTCCGCGCGGGCCGGCCACCGATCCTCCGAGAGTCCCGCGACCCATAGACCGTCGTATTTCAGCCAGGGATCGCTCAGCTCGCCGCTGACCCATATCGGCGGAATTCCCGTCTGCGGCTGAAACGGCGTGTCGCGCGCGGCGGTCGTCAGCAGACGCTCCGCCGCTTGTCGCGAGAGCGCGCCGAAGAATCGATCGGCGAAGGCCAGCGTGGACAATAATTCGCGCAGTCGCTCGGCCGCTTGGTATTCGCCGCTCGACCAGCGATGGCGATAGCCCCAAGGTCCGCTCTCGAACGCGGCAATCCATAGAGGCACCCAGCGACTCAACGGGTGGGTACCGTGCGATCGATCCAGCGTCTGCGTGACCGCACGCAGTCGCACCAGAGCATCGACCGGTTCCATCGCAAGCTCGCGCGCAACGCGGTCCGACAGTGCGAGCCATGCCGCCAAGGGCAAGTCGCTCGGCGCGCGCGTCCGCAGGCCGACGTCGAGCAGTGCCGAGCGACTCGCGTCGGCGGAGGATGCTTGGTACTCGGGAGCGCGCAACATCGCGCTGAAGCGCTCGAATGGCACGATGCCGCGCGCGAGGTTCAAGGTCTCGAGGGCGATGCGCACCGACGGGTAGTCGGCGAGCGGAGCACCGCCGGCGAGCGCATAGGCCGCGACTCCTGCGGTGCCCGGTAGGCAGAAGCGCTGCGGTGCGAGCGCCGCGTCGAATGCGTCCAGCGCCTCGGCGCGCCGCGCGCGTAGGTCCGGCACGCAGACCCAGGCGCGAAAGCCCGGGTCTGACTGCAATCCGGATCGCGCCCAATCGGCGATCGCCGCGAGTTCCGTGTCGGGATCGGGCGCATCGAATAAGGCGCAGGCGACCGCGGCGGGCGCTTGGGCCGGGCGCACGAGCCCGCGTGCGTGCCGCTCCAGCCATCGGCGCGCCATCGGTCTCCATGCGGGACTCTCTATCCAAGAGACGGGCTCCGGCGGCTCAGCGAAGGTTTGCAGCAATTCATCGCTGCTGACGCAGCCGAGTTCGCGGCAGCGCCGATCGAAGCCTCCAATCCATTCCAGTAGAGCGTTCGATTCCTCGGTGGAATACGCCGCAAGCTTTGCTAGCGGTATTCCATGTTCCACCATTGCACGCCGCGCGCGCTGTGCCGCGGCAGCGGCGCCCGCGGGCTCGAGAACGCTCTCGGCGAGTTTGCTGCCTTGCACGATGGCCAGCCACAACTCGCGCTCCTCGATCTCGTTGAGGACGCGCAGCGCCGTGGGGTCCGTCGACTGGCGCCGCAGATGCTGTTCGCGCAGCCACGACGAGAAATCGCGAATGCGCGGCGTCGGCCACACGGCGATACCCGCGTCGCGCCGGGATCTCTCGGTGCTATCGAACAGGATCGCCGCGAGCTCTGCGGTCGGCGTGAGGACCGTCGTGCCCGCCGCGAGGGCGGTCCCTATGTCGCCCGCAACGCCCGGCGAGTTCAGCGGGCCTGCACCTTGCCGGCGGCGGCCACGACCTGCAAGGCCGGCGCGGCGGTTTCGCTCCCGAGCAATTCCTCGATGCGATCGAACACCGTCCTCAACACCTGAGGCTCGGGCAAATTCGTAATGCGAAAGAAATTGCGGTCGGCAACATTGAAACTCACGCCCGGCGCGACGAGCACGTGCTTCGTTTCCAACAGATCGAGCGCGAAGCGCTGATCGTCGAAATCCGGCACGGCGTCGGAGCGCACCTCGACGAATGAATACAGCGCGCCCATGGGCCTCGACAAGCGAAGATATTTGCTGCGCGCCACGCCATCGAGGATCGCTTGCCGCGATTCGTAGAGCCGCCCCCCGGGGCGCGTCAATTCGCGAATGCTCTGATATCCGCCGAGCGCCGTCTGCACGGCCCATTGTCCGGCGACGTTGCTGCAGAGACGCAGAGAGGACAGCAATTCGAGCGCGTTCAAGTACTCGCCGGCGCTTTCGATGTCCCCGGAAAATGCCGCCCAGCCGACCCGGTAGCCGCATGCCCGATAGACTTTCGAAAGACCGCTCATCGTGCAGCACAGCGTATCGTGCACCAGCGTCGCCATTGGAACGAACTGCGCGCCGTCGTAGAGAATCTGGTCGTAAATCTCGTCCGACAGCACGACCAGACGGTGCTTCTCGGCGATGCGCGCGATCGCAGCCAGGGTCTCGTATGGGTACACCGCGCCGCTCGGATTATTCGGATTCACGACGACGATCGCTCGCGTGCGTCGCGTGATCAGGGCTTCGATTTCCGGCGGATCCGGAACGAAACCCTGCTGCGGCCGGCAGGGATAGTGAACCGCGCGCCCCGTATTGAGGTTCACGGCAGCGGTCCACAGCGGATAATCCGGACTCGGCACGAGGACCTCGTCGCCCGGGTTGAGCAGCGCCCGCAAGCACAAATCGATGAGTTCGCTGACGCCGTTGCCGATGAACACCTCATCGACGCTCAACCCGCGCACGCCGCGCTCCTGCTGCTGCATGACCACCGCTTCGCGTGCCGGAAATATCCCCTTTTGATGTACGTAGCCTTCGCTGTGGCGCAAATTCTCGATCATCGCGAGGCGCATCGTCTCCGGCGTGCGGAAGCCGAACGCGTAGGGATTGCCGATGTTCAGGGAAATGATGTCGTGGCCGAGGCGCTCCAACTCGAGCGCCCGACGCGCCAACTTGCCGCGGATTTCATAACGGACGTTACTGAGGGCATCGCTGGGCCGCACGTGCAGTCGTTTACTCATGGGTGCAAGAATAGCGGAAACACCGGGGCCGCGGCCAGCATTTAGCCCGGCGGCGTCGGCGCCGGTAGCTGCCGCCATCGGTGGCAAGCGACCCAATGCTGCTCCGAGATCTGTTCCGGAATCGGCCGGGTCGTGAGGCATTCGGCCGCCGCGTAGGCGCAGCGGCTGCTAAAGACGCAGCCCTTGGAGACCTCGTCGACGCGCGGTGGCTCGCCGGCGAGCGGGTCCACGGGCGCGCCCGAACGCAAGGGCAGCAGCGCGGGCACCGCCGCCAACAACGCGCGGGTGTACGGATGCGCGGGCGCGGCGAACAGGCGATCGCGCGGCGCGATTTCCACCGCACGACCCCCGTACAGCACCAATACGCGGTGACTGATGTGGCGCACGACGCCGAGATTGTGGCTGATGAACAGGATCGCCATGCCGAGTTCAAGCTGCAAATCGTGCAGCAAATTGACGATCTGGCCTTGGATCGACACGTCCAGCGAACTGACGGCTTCATCGCAAATCAGGATTTTCGGGCCGGGCATCATTGCGCGCGCGATCGCGATGCGCTGGCACTGGCCGCCGCTGAATTCGCGCGGATATCGATCGCCCAGACTTCCCACCAGGCCGACTCGTTCCAACATGCGGTCGATGCGATCTTGCCGCTCGCGCTCGTTCAACGACGGCTCGAAAATTCGCAACGGTTCGACCAAAATCTCCGCGATGCGCATCCGCGGATCCAGGCTCGACAAGGGATCCTGAAATACCAGTTGCAGATTGCGCCGCTCGCGGCGCAGCTCGCGCGCGCCCATCGCCAATAAATCCCGGCCGCGCCAACGCACTTCGCCTCGCATCGCCGGAATCAAACGCAACAGCGCCCGCGCCAACGTGGATTTTCCGGACCCGGATTCGCCGACGAGCCCGAGTGTCTCGCCCGCCTCGATATCGAAGCTCACGTCGTCGATCGCGGCAAAGGCCTCGGGTGCGAGCAATCCCCGCGACGAGGAGAATTCCACGCGCAAGTTCTTGACGCGTAGCAGCGGCTCGTTCATGCCGGCATCGGGTGGTGACAAGCCAGCTGCGCCCCGGCGCCGATGCTCTGGAGCATCGGGCGATCGAGACGGCAGCGCGCGGTTGCATTCGAACAGCGCGGCGCGAACGCGCAGCCGTCGACGCGAATGCCCGGATCCGGCGGTTGACCCGGCAGCGTCGGCATACGCTCCTGGTGTATGCCCGTCAGAGCGGGCGCACACTGCATCAATGCGGCCGTGTACGGGTGACGCGGACGCGCGAACAGCTGCGCCGCGCTCGCGCTTTCGACGATGCGACCCGCGTACAGCACGATGATTCGATCGGCGAGACCGGCGACCAAACCGAAATCATGGCTGATCAGCACGATTCCCATTCGAGATTCGAGACGCATGCTGCGCAGCAGCTCCAGCACTTGAGCCTGTACGGTGACATCGAGAGCCGTGGTCGGTTCATCGGCGATCAGCAGATCCGGTTCGCACAGCAAACTCATGCCGATCAGAACGCGCTGGCGCATGCCGCCCGAGAGTTCGTGTGGGTATTGGCGTAATCGCCGCTCCGGCTCCGATATCCGAACGCGCGACAGCATCGCGAGCGCGGCCGCTTCCGCTTCGCGCCACGACTGGCCGCGATGGCGAACCAGTACCTCCGCCATTTGCACGCCGATCTTCAAGTGGGGTGTCAGTGCCGAAAGGGGATCCTGAAAAACCATCGTCAGCTTGGAGCCGCGCACCGCATCCAGAGCCGAGCGCGGCGCCGACAACAGTTCGTGTCCGAAAAACCGCACGCTGCCGCTCGCGCGCGCATTGCCCGCGAGCAGATCCATGACAGCCAGGAAAATCTGGCTCTTGCCGGATCCGGATTCGCCGACAATCGCGAGGCACTCACCCAGCGCGACCGACAACGAGACGTCCCGAACCGCGGCCGTTGCTCTGGTGCCGCGCAGAAAATCGACGTTCAGTCCTTCGATCTCGAGCGCGGGAGTTGCGAGCACAGGCGCCATGCTTCAACGCTCCTCGGTATCGAGCGCGTCGCGCAGACAATCGCCGAAAATATTGAAGCTCAGCAGCAAGACCGCGAGCAGCACGCCCGGCGTGAGCAATATCCACGGTGCCGCCTCCATTTCCGCGGCACCGTCGGCGATCAGGGTTCCGAGACTCGCATGGGGCTCCTGAATTCCGAGCCCCAAAAAACTCAAGAAACTCTCGAACAAGATCATTTGCGGCACCGTGAGCGTCGCATAGACGATCACCGGTCCAATGACGTTCGGTATCACGTGCTTGAAGATGATGCGACCCGAACTCGCCCCCCCGGCGATGGCCGCCTCGATGAACTCACGCCGGCGAATGCTCAAGGTCTGGCCGCGAACGATGCGCGCCATCGTGAGCCATCCAATCGAGCCGATCGAGATCAGCAGCAGCAACACGCCGCGGCCGAACATCACGGTCAGCAGAATCACGAAGAAAACGAGCGGCAATCCGCTCAATATCTCGACGACGCGCATCATCCACCGATCGATGTTGCCTCCGGCGAACCCCGCAACCGCGCCGTATGCGACCCCGACGACGAGACTCACCGAGGTCGCAATCAGCCCAATCAGCAGTGAAATTCGCGTCCCGTCGAGCGTCCGAACGAACAGGTCGCGGCCGAGCCGGTCGGTGCCGAGCCAATGGCCGTGCTGCGCGCCCGGCGCCACGGCGATGTTCGACCAATCGAGCGTGTCGAATCGATTCGAATCCACGAGGGGACCCACGATCGACACCAGCGCAACCGCCACGATGAATCCGGCCGCCGCCAAGGCCAGAGGGCTCGATTTCAGGCGCCGCGCGGTGTCGCTCCAGATGCCGCTCACGACTGGAACCGTATGCGCGGATCGAGCCACGCGTACAGAAGATCGACCAGCAACCCCATGCCGATCAGAAACGTCGAATAGACGATGACCATTCCCAATACGAGCGTGTAATCACGATTCAACGCGCCTTGAACCAAGTATCGACCGATCCCCGGCAAACCCGAGATCGACTCCACGACCAAGGATCCGGTCATGATCGCCGCCACTGCCGGCACCAGGTACCCTGCGACCGGCACCAGCGCCGGCCGCATCGCGTGGCGCAGGATCACGGTGCCGAGCGGCATTCCTTTTGCGAAGGCCGTGCGTATATAGGGGCTGCGCAAGACTTCGATCATGCTCGCGCGCGTCAGCCGTGCGATATAGGCGAGCGGCGGTAGGCACAGCACGGCGACCGGCAGCACGAGATCCGCGGCCGATCCGGGCTCCCACCCGGCCACGGGCAACCAATGCAGATGGATCGCAAACACCAGACCCAGAAAGGGCAGCAGAACGAACGAGGGTATCGCGACTCCGGCGACGGCGAGCGCCATGGTCGCGTAATCGATCATGGAATCTTGATGTAGCGCGGCCAGGGTGCCCAGTGCGACGCCTACACACAAGGCGATCGCGATCGCGATCGCCCCAATCGTCGCGCTGACGGGCAGCCCCTGGCCGATGAGCTCCGTCACCGTGACGTCACGATATCGGTACGAAGGACCGAAATCTCCGTGCGCGAGGGCACCCAGGTAGCGCCCATACTGAATCCACAGCGGTTGATCGAGGCCGTAAACCGCCTCGAGGTTGGCCATGGCGTCGGGCGGCAAGCTCTGCTCGGCGTCGAACGGACCGCCGGGAGCGAGGCGCATCAAAAAGAAACTGATGGTGATGATCGCCAACAGCGTCGGAACAGCACCGCCGAGGCGTCCTAGAAAATAACGGATCGTCCGCATGCCCATTTTTAAGTGTATCCATTGACCGCTGTGTGGACAAGGGAGGCGACGATCCTTAAACTAGCGCGCCGATGGATTAGCGTTCCGCGCCAATCCTAATCCGCTTCCCGAGGTCAAATGGAATCTACACGCCCCATTCGCTCGCTCATGCGCGGGCTCGATGCGCTGACGGTTCTGAATCTACGCGACGGTGCCACGGTATCGGAGCTTGTACAAGATATTCGTCTACCGCGCACGACCGTGTATCGCATTTTGGAGACGCTTTGCGACGCGGGTTTCGTCTATCGCAATTCCACCGACGATCGATATCGCTTGACGATCCTGGTGCGCGGCTTGAGCGACGGCTTCGATGATGAGCCTTGGGTCACGCAAATCGCGAAGCCGTTTATCTACGATTTGTCGCGCGAAATCGCCTGGCCCGTGGCTATCGCGACACTGTCGGGCACGTCGATGCTCGTGCGTGAAACCACGGACCACAGCAGCCCGCTGGCCGTCGAGCGCTACTCGGCCGGCTTTCGCGTGCCGTTGCTGACGAGCGCGACAGGACTCGCGTATCTCGCCCACTGTCCGGCGACCCAGCGCGACAGTCTGATCGACGTTTTAGCGCATTCCGGCAAGCCGGAGCATGGATTCGCGCGTTCACGCGTGCAATTGCTGCAAACCTTGCGCGAAATCCACGCTCAAGGGTACGCGACGGCCAATCGCAGCCGGCCCGCATCGGACGACATCGCGATCAGCGTGCCCGTGGTGCTCGAGGATGCGGCGCTTGCGGGTTTGACGATGCGATTCGCGGCCGCGGCCATGGCGCTGCCGGTTGCGGTGACGCGATTTCTGCCCAAACTACGTGCATGCGCGGATAGAATTCGCGCCGATTTTTCCGAACAACAGACCACGGTAAGCCGTACGAGCGCGGCCACGACGGTCTCCTAAGGAGTCTCAATGCAGAAGATCATGGTGTGCATCAAGCGCGTGGTCGATTACAACGTGCGCGTGCGCGTCAAGCCCGACGGCAGTGGAGTCATGCTCGACGGCGTGAAAATGAGCGTCAATCCGTTCGATGAGATCGCGCTCGAGGAGGCTTTGCGCATCAAGGAACGGGTGGGGAATGTGGAGATCGTCGCGGTCAGCATCGGCGTGTCGGATACACAGCAACAATTGCGTACCGCGCTCGCGATGGGCGCGGACCGGGCGATACTCGTGCAAACCGACACCGCCGTGGAGCCATTGATCGCGGCGCAAACCTTTCTTGCCTTGGCCAAGAAGGAAAATCCGGATCTCATTTTCCTCGGCAAGCAAGCCATCGACGATGACGCCAATCAGACCGGGCAGATGCTCGCCGCGCTTTGGGAGCGACCGCAGGCCACCTACGCGTCCAAGCTCGACATCGCCGGCAACACCGCTACCGTCACCCGCGAGGTGGATGCGGGCTTGGAAACCATCGAGGTCGATCTGCCTGCGGTGGTGACCGTGGATCTGCGCCTCAACGAACCCCGTTACGTGAAGCTGCCGGATATCATGAAGGCCAAGAAGAAGCCGCTCGACGTGACGTCGCTAGACGCGCTCGGCGTCGCCGCCGCAAGCCTGCTAAAGACAGTCAAAACGGAACCGCCCGCGCAGCGACAAAAGGGAGTTCTCGTCAAGGATGTTGCTGAGCTCGTCGATGTCCTCAAGAAAAAGGGTTTGATCTAATGCTCAAAATACTGATTGTCGGTGAACATGACGGCAAGACGCTGAACCTCGCGACGCTTAAATGCGTCACCGGCGCGCAGGGGCTGCCGGACGCGCAAATCACGATAGCCTTGCTGGGCGCGGATACCGCAGCGGTTGCCGCTCAGGCCGCCGCAGTGCCCGGCGTGCACAAGGTGCTGCGTGTGGACCGCCCCGAGAACGCACATGCGCTCGCGGCGCTCTACGCACCGCAAATCGTTGCCCTGGCGGCCGATTACACGCACATTTTCGGTCCGTCGACGAGCTTCGGCAAGGATCTGATGCCGCGCGTCGCGGCGCTGCTCGGCGTGCCGCAAGTCAGCGATCTCATGGCCGTCGAGGCCGCTTACCGGTTCAGACGTCCGATCTACGCGGGAAATGCGATCATCACGGTGGAGGCCGATCCAGCCCGCAAGCTGGTCGCAACCTTGCGCGTCGCTTCGTTCGAAGCCGCGCCGTCCACCGGCGGCAGCGCCAGTATCGAAACGCGCGCCGTCGCTGTCGCTCTGCCCTCGCATACGCGCTACATCGGCGCAAAATCCGGCTCCACGGATCGCCCCGACCTGCAGACCGCGTCGAAGGTCGTATCCGGCGGCCGCGCACTGGGAAGCGCCGAGAACTTCAAGCTGCTATTCAGTCTGGCCGACAAATTGGGCGCGGCCGTCGGCGCCTCGCGGGCAGCCGTCGACGCGGGATACGCCGCCAATGAGATGCAGGTGGGTCAGACCGGCAAGATCATCTCGCCGGAGATTTACATTGCAATCGGCATCTCGGGGGCAATTCAACACCTGACCGGCATCAAGGACGCCCGCACCATCGTCGCGATCAACAAGGACGGCGAGGCACCGATCTTCGAGGTTGCGGATATCGGTCTGGTCGGGGACTTGTTCCAGATCGTTCCGGAACTGCAGCGGCTGATCTAAACGCCGGGCAAGGCGCCCAAGGTCGCATCGATCGCAGCGATCAACTGGTCGGCGTGCAGGCGCCTAAACGACAGCGGCGGCCTGAGCTTCAGGACATTGCCTAGCGGGCCCTCCAAGCCCGTCAATATGCCGTGTCGTGCGCGCAGGGTATTGACGATGCGCTTGGGCTCGGCTTTGAGCTCGAGTCCCAGCAGCAATCCCGCGCCACGGACCTCGCCAAGGGTGGCGTGGCGTGCCGCGAGCGATTCGAGACCCGCACGCAAGTAAGCGCCGGTCTCCTGCGCATTCTGCTGCAAGTGCTCGCGCTCCAAGACCTGCAATACCGCAAGACCTGCAGCCGCCGCGACAGCGTTGCCACCAAAAGTCGAGAAAAATCCGTATCTTGCTTGGAATTCCTCGACTACCGCTCGGCTCGAGATCACGATCCCCAGCGGAAAGCCGTTACCGACCGGTTTGCCGAGCGTGACGATATCCGGCTCGAGCCCGCGGCGTTCGAATCCCCAAAAATGCGACCCGGATCGTCCCAGACCATATTGGACCTCGTCAGCGACGATCAGCGCTCCGGCATTCCGCGCGCGCGTCGTAATCTGCGCGAGCCAGGCAGGCGGCGGATCGAAGATCCCATTGCTGGTCAGCGCAGTATCGATATAAAACGCAGCCGGCGCATACGCCCTCGCGCGCAGCTCCGCGAGTGCGCGCTCAGCGTCCTCGGCCGCAAGCCCGAGCTGGGCCTGACTCGCATTTGCGAGCGCGCCTAGGCCCCGTGGCGGCGCTTTGAGCGCCGCCACATGCGGCTGCGACGCTTGACCGGCGGACGGCGTCAACGCGGCCACGGCATCCGTAATGCCGTGATAAGCGTTCTCCATGATGAGCGCACCCTGGTTGCCCGTCACCGACTGCGCGATACGCCAGGCGACGTCGTTCGCCTCGCTGCCCGAATTGACGAAAATGCAGGTATCGAGATGCGATGGTAGGCGCGCGGTAAGAGCCTCCGCATAATCGAGAATCCCTTCGTGTAAATAGCGGCTATGCGTCGCCAGCGTCGCGCACTGTCGCTGGATCGCCGCTGCCACCGTCGGATGCGAATGCCCCACGTGCGCGACGTTGTTGTAGACATCCAGAAAGCGCCGGCCCGCGGCGTCGATGAGCCAGACGTCTTCGCCGCGGACGATATGCAGCGGCTCGTCGTAGAACAGTTCCGCACCCGCTCCCAGAAGCCGCGCGCGCCGCCGCCGCAGGCGTGCAGCCGGCGGCAGGGTGCCCGCCGCCTCGTGCCAGGCCGCCGTCAATTCGCCTCTCCCAAGCGTCGTCAGATGCTCCAGCGAGCACCCCGCATGGGCCGCCGCATCGCGCAGCGCCCGCGCGCCCCCGAGATCGTTTCGAGAGCGCCATGCCTGCACCAAAAGCGTCACTGCATGGCGTGCCGTGATGAGCTCATAGAGAAACTCGATTTCCGCAGTCTGCAGGGGCTGAACCTCGACATAACCCCGCAACAGCGCCGTCAAATCCTCCTGTGCGGCAATCCCTTCGGTCAGCAGCTCCGACATCGCAACGGCCGGCTCGAGGACCCGCGGTGCGTGGATCATATCGCCGAAATCGACGATGCCGACGATCTCTTGCGCGTCCTCGTCGACGAGCACGTTGCTCGCGTGGCAATCGCCATGGATCGCCTGACTGGGCAAACCGCGCAGCGCGGGTAGCTTCTCGGCGAACGCGCCGACAATGGCCTTGACGAGGCGGCCCACGTGGTCGTGCTCGAGGTCGCCGACGATCGCGGCGAGTTCCGGCAGGCGCCGCACGTCCCAGACCAGCGACTGCGCGAGCTTGGGGTGAAAAAATCCTTGCAACGCCCGATCGAGGCGGCCGATCGCGTAGCCGAAGCCGCGCAGCAGCCGGGGATTGGAGGTCGACGCCGATAGCGGTTGCCCGGGTAAATATTCGATGAGCAGCGTCGAATACCGCGCGCCCGCGCATTGGAGCATGCCGACGGGGGCACCCAATCGAGTCGCTCGAAGTCTCGGCACCGGTAGCGTCGGGTCTTGCTCGGCCAAGTGACGCAGCACCGTGACCTGGCAGTCGACCGTCATCGGATCCGCGGCCAAGTCGAGTATCTTCAAGACGCAGCGCGTGCCGTCGGCACTGCGCAACAGAAAGTTGTCATCGCGCTCGCCTGCGAGCGGTGTCAGCGCGGCGTCGATGCCGTAGACCTCGCGAGCCACCTTGGCCGCCTCGCATAGGGAAACGCCGGACGACGTAGTCCGCAGCGCTAGCAAGGCACGCGCCGCATTTAGAGCTGCGCTAAGACGTAATCGGCGGCGGAAACCTTGAATTCGCCGGGAGCCTCGACATTGACATGGGTCGCCACGCCGTCCTTGACGATCAGCGCGAAGCGCTGACCGCGCTGGCCCATGCCATGACCCGTCGCATTGAGCTCGAGTCCGAGCGCTTTGACATAATCCCCATTGCCGTCGGCCAACATCAGGATCTCTTCGCCGACCTTGCCGTGCTTGCCCCAGGCATTCATGACGAAAACGTCGTTGACCGCGGTGCAGGCGATCGTATCGACGCCCTTCGCCTTGATCTTGGCCGCAAGTTCCACGTATCCCGGCAAGTGCCGCGCATCGCAAGTCGGCGTAAATGCTCCCGGCACGGAAAACAACACGACGGTCTTACCGGCAAACAACTCGTCGGTCGTGATCTTCTTGGGACCGTCCGCCGTCATTCTCGAAAAGCTGCCCTTAGGCATTTTATCGCCCACTTTGATCGTCATACCAGGTCTCCTTAGCTGAGGCGGTCCGAATAGAGCGTCCAGAGCTTGAGAATCTTCGGGCTCATATTGGGAACCGTCTTCAATGAAGCAAACGCTTTCTTGGCGTCGGGAATATCCTTCAGCTGGGCCTGCGCGAGACCGAGGTAGACATAGGCCTCGTCGAGGTGCTTGACCGATCCCTTCTGTAGACCGTCGTTGATGGCCGTGGCGGCATTCTGGTAATCGCCGAAGCCATAATAGACCTCACCGAGTTTCACCGAGAGCTCGCCGCTGGGACTCTTGGCGGCTTCGGCGGCAAACTGCGGCAAGCCTTTGCGATCGGTATCCGCGCGCGACTTCAACGAGGCCTGCAGACGCGTAGTGCGCTCCTTCTGGTCGGCGCCGATGAGCCCCGATGCGATGCCCTTGTCGAGCACCGATTGCGCCTCACCCGGCAATGCCGGTGCATCCGCAAGAAGCTGCGCCATCTCGATATAGTTGCTTCCCGAACTAAAGGAGTTCGTCGCCATCATTACCCGATAGATCATGAGGATGTTGCGATCCTCTTTTTCGTCCTGGATCACGAAGCGCAACAGCTTGTTCCAATAATCGGTCTTGCCGTTCAGACGGATCAGATCCTCGAGAGCGGCAATCGTCGCTGGATTGTCGTTGTTGTCGAATGCGCACTGCAGTTTGAACAGATACAGATTTTCCTTGGGTGTCTCGTTGTTCTTGTGCGCGAAGGCGATCGACTTATCCGACCAGATCACGGCGTTCTTGCAGTCCTTTTGCAGATAATAGCTCTGCGTGATGATCGCGTAGCTATCCGAATTGGCGGCCTCGGTTTCGACGAGTTTCTTGCCGTAATCGATTGCCTTGGCGTATTGCTGAAAGCTGTAGCTGATCTGGAACGCCGCGCGCGTGTAGCGCATCGTCTCCTCGGCGGTCGCCGCGCCCGTCGCCAGCGCCTCTTCGTAGGCGACCAGCGCGGCCTTGAGATTGTTGGTCTTGACGTAGGCATAGGCCTTGAGCTCATCGATCGTCTTGTGATCGAAAGGCGTCAGCGGGCTTACGGCTTCGGCCTCCGCGAGGTGTTTCAGACCCTCATCAAACTGATTGCCTTGCAGGGCCTTCTGCGCCGCGATCATTTCCTTGGCGATCGAACGGCTGATTTGGGGACCCTTGGTATCCTTGGTATCCGCCGCGTCCGCCCATGGTGCGCTGAGGACCAGGCCAAGACCGCCAATGAGCAATCCGAGACAGAGTTTGGAGGTCCAGTTGATCGCCGGGTGAAGCTGGTGTTGTTTTTTTGAATTCATCGTTAGCAATCCTCGTTATCTACTTCGGGAACCGCCGTTCAAACGAACGGCGCGCAACCCGAGCCGAAGGGGCTGGCGCGCCGAAGCACATTTGAGTAACGCCCGCCCTAGAAAAAGTCGTTGTTGACGAAACCGATTTTCTTCAAACCACGGCTCTGCAAATCCGCCAGGGTCTGCGCGACCTTTTCGTACTTGGCGAACTTATCGACCGTAATGTGCACCTCGGGCTGCGGCGACTTGGTAGCCTCGGAAGCAACATAACTTTGCAGAGTCTTGCGATCGACTGCCGCGCCGTTCCAGAGCAGCGTGCCGTCGAAATCGATCGACAGATTGACGATCTCCGGAGGCGGCGGCGGAACAAAATTAGGCGGCGGCGGCAGCGGATTGTCGATTTTCACCGCATGGGTCATGACCGGAATCGTGATGATGAAGATGATGAGCAACACCAACATGATGTCGATCAACGGAGTCATATTGATATCTGAATAGGACTCGCCCTCGCCCGCGCCAACATTCATAGCCATTCGAACTAACTCCTAGCGAGTGACGACGCCGAGATGATCGGGTTCGGTCAGAAATGCCACTTTGCGGATGCCGATCTGCTGAGAAGCCACGAGAACCTGGCCCACGAACTGATAGCGCACATCGGAATCGCCGCGGATGTGCACTTCGGGCTGCGGATCGATGCGCGCGATGCCGCGCAGCTCATCTTTGAGCGCCGCGAGGTTCGGCAACAGCTTGGTGTTCCAATACATGTTGCCGTCCTTGTCGACCGAAATCGTGATGTTTTCGGGTTTGGTCTGGGTCGGCAGATTGGTCGCCTTCGGCAAGTTCAGGTGCACCTGCGCCACGATCACAGGAATCGTAATAATGAAGATGATCAGCAGCACCAACATCACGTCCACCAAGGGCGTGACGTTGATGTCCGACATCACTTCGCCTTCGCCCTTCCCGCCGACGTTCATGGCCATGGGCTTGACTTCCTAGCGCGCAACTGCAGCGGCGGGCTTGCCTGCCGGCGGCGTCGTCGGGCTGTCACGACCGAGTCCGAGCTTCGACCCGGAGAGCACATAGGCATGCAATTCGTGCGCGAAGTGCGTCACTCGCTCTTGCACGTTCTTGTTTCGGCGCAGCAGCACGTTGTAGCCGAGCACCGCCGGCACCGCGACCGCGAGGCCGATCGCCGTCATGATCAAGGCTTCGCCTACAGGGCCCGCGACCTTGTCGATCGACGCTTGTCCCGCGAGGCTGATCGCGATCAAGGCGTGGTAGATGCCCCAGACCGTGCCGAACAAGCCGACGAAGGGTGCCGTGGAGCCGACCGAGGCCAGCACGGGCAGCCCCGACTGCAAACGGCTGATGACGATATCGGCCGTGCGGCTCAGCGCCTCGGACATCCATTCGTTGGCGTCGATTGCACCCTCAAGCCGTGTCTTATTGAGCTCGTGATGCTCAAACGCCTGCTTGCCGGTTTCGGCGAGCGCGCGGAACGGGTTTGACGCGCCCTTGAGCTTGCTGATCGCATCGGTAAGGCTCGTCGAGGTCCAAAACTCTCGTTCGGCCTCGATCGCATAAAGACGCAACCGACGTTGATCCAAGGCCTTCGTGATCATGATGAACCACGTCAACAAGGACATGATTAACAAAATGGCCAAAGTCGTCCGCGCGACGATGTCGCCTTGGGCAATGAGTGCGCCAAGGCCATACGGGTTTTCAACAACTGTCTCTGACATGGACCGATTCCCTCTACTTTAGGCGAGTTTATTTGATGTCAACGCAATAACAATCCGGCAATAAAGTACGTATTCGATTCAATTCTTCAGTTTCCAGACGATCGGAACGGCCGCCGTCGTCTCGATCGGCTTGCCGTCTTCCATCGCCGGCAGCATACGCTGACCGCGTACGCCCTTCAGACAGGCGTCGTCCAAGCGCGGAAAGCCGGAACTCTCTTGAATACTCTGATCGACAATGCGCCCATCCGCCGCGACCGTCAATTTGACGACGCACCGGCCCTCCTCGTTGGCACGCTTGGACGCGTCGGGGTAATAGTCTTCGCCGATCTTCAGCGGGTGCTTGGGATCCATGCGGATGTTCGTATGCGAATGCTGGGGCGCCGGCGCCTGGGCGACCGGGGGTGGTACGTAATTGGTCGTCGCGACCTGTGTAATGGCGGCCTCCGAGACCGGCGCGGAGATGTCGACGAACTCGGGAGGCGGCACATACGGCTTGATGTCTTCGAGTTTCGGCGGCGGCGGCGGCGGTTTGTCGTCGGGCTTCGGCTTGTCGATCTCCGCGATTTCAACCGGCGGGATGATCGTTTGCACGATGCGGCGCGCGAGTCCCGAATAGAATCCATAGCCGACGACGATATGCAGCCCAATGACGAGAAGGAAGATGAACCCCTTCTTGCCCGAAAACATTGATGGTTCTTCGTAGTTATACATAAGTCTCGCGACCCTATTCCCCTGTCTCTTACGTTGAACCGCGCAAGATGCGCCCCCAAAACTGCGCGTGATTCGCCCCCCCCGAAGAACGGTCGCCGCGCATCGCCGAATCGCGTCCTGAATTTCTCAGTGAGGGTATTCCCAGTTCCCTTCAGCTGCTAAAGAGCCTGACACATAAACCGCCCGAACTGCAAGCGCGAATTGCAGCCCAGAAAAGCGCAATTGCCTCCGGTCGCGGCGGCTTACCCGCCACTGCGTTCGCCTCGGCCGCGCACTGCAGCGATCTTTCAATATATAGTCCACACGGTGCACTCCACATGGGCGACAGAATCTCGTGACGGCTGCCCACCGTGGCTTCACTCCAGGTCGGTCACCGCGCCGAGCGTTGCGCTGCTGACACACTTGGCGTACTTCGCCAACACGCCCCGCCTCGGATTAGGCCGCGGCGCTACCCATGCCTTGCGACGGCGTTTCAGTTCGGTCGCGCCGACCTGCAAGCGGATCTCGCGGCGCTTTGCATCGATCACGATGCGGTCACCATTTTTGACCAATGCAAGCGGGCCGCCGACTGCGGCTTCGGGCGATACATGGCCCACGACAAAACCGTGGCTGCCGCCGGAGAACCGCCCGTCGGTGATCAGCGCGACGTCGCTGCCGAGTCCCTTGCCGACGATGGCGCCCGTTGGACTCAACATCTCGCGCATGCCGGGGCCTCCTCTAGGTCCCTCATAGCGAATGACGACGACATCGCCCGCCCGAACGCGCCCGCCCAGGATGCCTTGCAGCGCTTGCTCCTCGGATTCGAAGACCCGCGCCGTGCCGTCGAACGTCAATCCCTCCTTGCCCGTGATCTTGGCAACCGCGCCTTCGGGGGCAAGATTTCCGTAGAGAATGACCAAGTGGCTGTCTTTCTTGATCGGATCCGCGAGCGGCCGCACGATTTGCTGATCGGCCGGATACGGTTTGACGTAATGCAGGTTCTCGGCGAGCGAACAGCCGGTGACCGTGAGGCAATCGCCATGGAGCAGACCGGCATCCAACAAGGTCTTCATCAACGGCTGGATTCCGCCGATCGCCACCAGCTCGGACATCGAAAAACGTCCGCTGGGACGCAAATCCGCGAGCACCGGCACGCGCTTGCCGATGCGCGTGAAATCATCGAGCTTGAGCTTCACCTCGGCGGCCGAGGCCATCGCCAGCAGATGCAGTACCGCGTTCGTCGAGCCGCCGAGCGCAATGACGACAGTGATCGCGTTTTCAAATGCCTTGCGCGTCATTATTTGGCGCGGCAAAATACCTTGCTTGATCAAATTGACGACTGCTGCGCCGGCGCGAGCGCAATCGTCGCGTTTTTGCCCCGACACCGCATCCTGCGCCGAGCTGTTCGGCAGACTCATGCCCAAGGCTTCAATCGCCGAGGCCATCGTATTGGCCGTATACATGCCCGCGCAGGACCCCGGACCGGGGATCGCCGTGCGTTCGACGAACTTCAGTTGTTGCTCAGAAACAGCACCGCGCGCGTAGCCGCCGATCGCCTCGAACACGGTCACGATGTCGCTGCGATCGGGGCCCGGACGAATCGTTCCGCCATAGACGAAAACGCCGGGCCGGTCCAGGCGCGCGAGCGCGATCAGACAACCCGGCATGTTCTTGTCGCACCCCCCGATCGCCACCACGCCGTCGAAGCCTTGCGCTCCGACGACCGTTTCTATCGAATCGGCGATGACCTCGCGGGAAACCAAGGAATAGCGCATGCCGGGCGTGCCCATCGAAATCCCGTCGGACACCGTGATCGTATTGAAGGTGATCGCCTTCGCACCCGCCTCCTCGACGCCGGCCGCCGCCACGCGCGCAAGTTCATCGATGTGCATGTTGCAGGGCGTTAAATTGCTCCAAGTCGAGGCGATTCCGACTTGCGGCTTCTCGAAATCGGCATCGACGAAGCCGACGGCCCGCAGCATCGCGCGACCCGGCGTCTGCTTGATGCCGTCGACGACCACACGGGAAAATTTACGCGTATCGACGGCAGCGGATTTCTTTTTGGCCATGACTCGCAGTTCTTTTGGGATGATCTAGCGGGCGGGAAGCATAAACACGCCGACAGCGATCGCGCAATGCCGGCGTGCATCGCGCGAGGGCCGGCCGTGCGCTTGCGCGGCTTAGCGCGTGCTGCCGTAGCGCGCCAGCAGATACCGGTATACGCCGCGCACGCCCTGAGCCTCGGCGCCGACGCTGCGACCCGGGCGATCCTTCGAATTCCAGGCGTACAAATCGATGTGTATCCAACGCGGTGTTTCCGTCACGAAACGCTTGAGGAACAAAGCGCCGAAAATCGCGCCGGCCAAGCCCGATGGCGATACATTGTTCAAATCGGCGATCTTGCTGCCGAGTTCGTCGTCATAGGCGCTCCACAGCGGCATCGGCCAGAGCGGGTCATGCTCGATCGCGGCCGCGCGCGCGATATCGCCGACGACTTGCTCATCGGTTCCGAACAGCGCGGGCAATTCCGGCCCCAATGCCACGCGCGCAGCCCCCGTGAGCGTCGCGAAATCGATGATCAAATCGGGTTGCTCGGCGTCTGCGAGCGCGAGCGCATCGCAAAGTACCAGCCGCCCTTCCGCGTCGGTGTTGCCGACCTCGACGCTCAAACCCTTGCGCGTCGCCAGCACGTCGCCCGGCCGGTAAGCGTTGCCGCTGATCGAGTTCTCGACCGCCGGAATCAGTACCCGCAAATCGGCGCGAACATGGCCTGTCATGAGCATGTGCGCGAGCGCGAGCGCAACCGCCGCCCCGCCCATGTCCTTTTTCATGAGTCCCATGCCGGCGCTCGCTTTGATGTCGAGCCCGCCGGTGTCGAAGCAGACGCCTTTGCCGACGAGCACGAGTTTCGGCAGGCCGCCATCGGTGAGCGGCGACCAGCGCAACTCGATCATGCGCGGCGCCGCCGCGCTGGCGCGGCCTACCGCATGTATCGCGGGAAAATTCGCGCGCAGCAGATCCTCCCCGACCCATTCGGCGTAGATCGCGCCGTGACGCTCCGCGACCCGCTGCGCCACGGCCGCGAGTTCGGCCGGCCCGAAATCAGCCGCCGGGGTATTGATCCAATCGCGCGCCATGCCGAGGGACTCGGCGGCGGCCGCGACATAGCCGATATCGGCATTCTCCGGCGGCGCGAGACTCGCGCTGCCGTCCGGCTTGACGCGCTTGTAGCGTTCGAAGCGATAGGCGGCATACGCGAATCCCAATGCAATCTGGGTCGCCTCGCCGGCGCCGAAGGATTGTTGCAGAGCGAAGCGTCGCGGCGGTAATCGTTCGGCGATGCCGGCCGCATGCCACAAAGACAATGCGCCATGCCGTTTACCGAGACCGCCGAGTGCGGCGGTCAAGCCGCCTTGCGCATCGGGCAGCAATACGACCCGATGCCGCTCGCCCTTGAAGTTCTGCTCGCCGATCCAGCGCTTCTGCAAAGGCGTATGCTCGGCCGCCCAAGCCTCGATTTCATCCTCGTAAAGCAGCCACAAAGCAATCGCGGCGCCGCCATCTGTGTTCATGAGCATAATTCCTTGGAGACTAAAGCGTTCGGGACCCATGGCCAGACCTTGCATGATAAGAGATTATATGGTGCTATTTGCGGCTTCTTATCGGGCTCGTCGCTTTCGGGGACCCGCACGGCGGGTGTGCTCGGGATCCGGAGCAGGGTCTTGCATTTTCAACGGGACGAGTCGGTTTACCAGGAGATGAGCATGCGTTTGTATTCGCAAAAAGATGTCGACCACAAGGCGCTGCGTGGAGCGCGGATCGCAGTTCTCGGGTACGGCAGCCAGGGGCGCGCGCATGCGCTCAATCTGCACGACAGCGGATACGACGTCGTCGTCGGGGTACGCAAGGGTGACAGCTGGAAGAAAGCCAAGAAAGACGGGCTGACCGTGTTGGAGCCCGCGGAGGCCGTCAAAGGCGCGACGCTGGTCGCGATGCTGGTACCGGATTTGACGCAAAAGGCCTTGTACGAAGAAATCAAGCCGCTGTTGGAGAAGGGCGCGACGCTGCTGTTCGCGCACGGCTTCAACATCCACTTCGGCCAAATCAAGCCGCGCAAGGATTTGGATGTCGTATTGATCGCGCCGAAGGGTCCGGGCGACCTCGTGCGCCGCCAATACCAACAGGGGCGCGGCGTTCCGTGCCTGATCGCGGTGGCACAAAATGCCTCGAGGCGCGCCAAAGCCAAGGCACTCGCCTATGCGGACGGCATCGGCGGAACGCGCGGCGGCGTGCTCGAGACGAGCTTTGCGGAGGAAACCGAGACGGATCTGTTCGGCGAACAGGCCGTGCTCTGCGGCGGAGCGACGGAATTGGTCGTCAAGGGCTATGAAACCCTGGTGGAAGCGGGCTATCAGCCGGCGGTCGCCTATTACGAATGTCTGCACGAGCTCAAGCTCATCGTCGATCTGCTGCACGAAGGCGGCATCACCAAGATGCATCGATTCATCAGCGAGACCGCCAAATACGGCGACCTCACACGCGGTCCGCGCATCGTGAACAAGGCGACCAAGAAGGAAATGAAGAAAATCCTCACCGAAATCCAAGAGGGCAAATTTGCGCGTCAATGGATCGCCGAGAACAAGAGCGGTCGGCGCAAATACACCAAGCTGCTCAAGGCCGATATGAGCCACTCGATCGAGAAGATCGGCGCGAAGCTTCGTGCCCGCATGCCCTGGTTGGAATCCGCAAAGAACTGATACGAGTCGTCGGGTCATGCCAGCGCAAACGATGTTCGAGAAGGTATGGGCGGCGCACGAGGTGGTTGCGGAAACCCCGGACACGCCTGCGATCCTCTATATCGATTTGCACCTGATCCACGAAGTCACGTCGCCGCAAGCATTTGCTCTTTTGCAGGCGCATGGACTTCCCGTGCGCCGCCCGGACCGCACGCTCGCGACGATGGATCATTCGACGCCGACGCGCACCGAACAGATCTTCGGCGACGTGCCGATCAAGGTCGACGCAGCCGCCAAGCAAGTGCGGCAGCTCGAACAAAACGCTGCGAATTTCGGCGTCGAGCTGTTCGGACTGCGCGATCCAAGGCGCGGCATCGTGCACGTCATCAGCCCCGAACTGGGCACGACGCAGCCGGGCATGACGATCGTCTGCGGCGACAGCCATACGAGCACGCATGGTGCCTTCGGGGCACTCGCCTTCGGCATCGGCAGCACGGAAGTGGGCCACGTCTTCGCGACGCAATGTCTCTTGCAGCGCAAGCCGAAGACCTTTGCCGTGAATGTCGCTGGCCGTTTGAAGCCCGGTGTCACGGCCAAGGATTTGATTCTCGCGATCATCGGCAAGATCGGCGTATCGGGCGGCACGGGTTATGTCTTCGAATACCGCGGCGAGGCAATCCGTGCGCTATCGATGGATGAGCGCATGACCGTCTGCAACATGTCCATCGAGGCCGGAGCGCGCGCCGGCATGATTGCGCCGGACGACACGACTTTCCGGTACCTCGCAGACCGGCCGCGCGCGCCCCGCGGAAAGGATTGGGATGCGGCCGTCGCCCGCTGGCGCGCACTTGCGAGCGATCCGGGCGCCCGGTTCGACGCCGCCGTCGACATCGACGCCGGCAGCCTCGAGCCGATGATCACCTACGGTACGAATCCGGGAATGGTGTTACCGATTAGTGCGGCCATCCCCTTCAGAGCGGCAGATGCCGTCAACGCCAAGGCGCTCGAATACATGGGCTTCCACGAAGGCGATGCGATGCTCGGCAAGCCGATCGACGTCGTATTCATCGGCAGCTGCACGAATGGGCGTCTCGAGGATTTGCAGGCCGCTGCGCAGATCTTGAAAGGTCGAAAAGTCGCGAGCGGCGTGCGCCTGATGATCGTGCCGGGCTCGCAGCAAATCAAACGCGATGCCGAGGCCGCGGGTCTTGCAGAGATTTTCATCGCGGCCGGCGCCGATTGGCGCGAGTCAGGCTGCTCGATGTGCCTCGGCATGAACGGCGACACGGTGGGCGCGGGCCAATACGCGGTCAGCACGAGCAATCGCAACTTCGAAGGCCGGCAAGGAGTCGGCGCCAGAACCCTGCTCGCAAGCCCCTACACGGCCGCGGCCAGCGCCGTGCACGGAAAAATCTCCGATCCGCGCAAGATGCTCTGATGGAACCGATCAAGCAATTGCGTTCGACGACGGTCGTCATGCCGTCGACCAACATCGACACCGACCAGATCATTCCGGCGAGATTCTTGACGATCACGACGAAGCTAGGCCTCGGCAAGTCGCTATTCGCGGATTGGCGCTACCTACCCGGCGGCGAGCCGAATCCACGGTTCATTTTGAACCAAGCCGCCGCCGCCGGCAGCCGCATCCTCGTCACCGGCCATAACTTCGGTTGCGGTTCATCGCGAGAACACGCGCCCTGGGCGCTGCTCGACTATGGTTTCCGCGCCGTCATCAGTTCAGGCATAGCGGATATCTTCTGCAGCAATTCCCTCAAGAACGGTCTCTTGCCGATCGTCGTCGATGCAGCGACGCATCGCTGGCTCTTGGAGAATCCCGGCGCCGAAGTGCTCGTCGATCTGGAAACGACGCGTCTGACCTTGCCGAACGGAATCAGCGTGAATTTCCCGATCGAAGCATTCGCACGGCATTGCTTGTTGAGCGGCGTCGACGAATTGGGCTACCTGCAGAGCCGGCTCGCCGATATCGAGCGCTACGAATCGCGGCACGCGGCCGCGTGAACCGCAGATGCACGCGCTGATCGCAGTTCTTCCCGGCGACGGCATCGGCGCCGAGGTCACCGACGAGGCCGTGCGCGCGCTCGAAGCCGTGGCGTCCCGATACGGGCATTCGTTCCGGTTCGAAGCCGCGCTGCTCGGCGGCGCCGCGATCGACGCCACCGGCGATCCGCTGCCGGCCGCGACGCTCGCGGCCTGCCGGCGCGCCGACGCGATTTTGATGGGCGCGGTCGGCGGCCCGAAGTGGTCCGATCCGAACGCGGCAGTGCGGCCGGAACAGGGTTTGCTGCAGCTGCGCAAGGCGCTCGGCCTATTCGCGAATCTGCGGCCCGTCGTGCCGCATCCGGCGGTGCTCGATGCATCGCCGATCAAAGCCGAATTGCTGCACGGTGTCGACATCATGGTCGTGCGGGAGTTGACCGGCGGAATTTATTTCGGCGAAAAACACCGCACCGAATCCGAGGCCACCGACATCTGCCGCTATACCGTGGCCGAGATCGAGCGCGTCGTGCGCCTCGCCGCGGGACTCGCACGCGAACGCAGCCGCAAATTAACCTCGGTCGACAAGGCGAACGTCCTCGAAACCTCGCGTCTATGGCGCGGCGTCGTCGAGAGGCTGCTGCCCGCCGAATTCCCGGAGGTGCGGTTCGAACACATGTTGGTCGACTCGGCGGCGATGCATCTGATCAAGAGACCGCGAGATTTCGACGTCATCGTCACCGAAAACATGTTCGGCGACATTCTTACCGACGAAGCCTCGATGCTGGCAGGATCGCTCGGCATGCTGCCGTCGGCGTCGTTGGGGTCGATGAGCCGCAGCGGACTCTATGAACCGATCCACGGCTCGGCACCCGACATCGCGGGCCGCGGCATCGCGAATCCCTATGCGACGATCTTGAGCGCCGCGATGTTGCTGCGCTATTCGCTGCAACTGGAGCCGGAGGCGCGTGCGCTCGAAGCCGCGGTCTCGGCGGCTCTCATCGGCGGTGCGCGCCCTGCCGATCTCGCCTCACCGGGCATGCCGGGCACGACGACGCGCGCCACCGGCGACGCGGTGCTGAGGGCCTTCGCGCTCAACTGACAAGACCTTCCGGGCTGCGGCGCCGATGCCGCGCCGATGCCGCGCCGATGCCGCGTGGGTCTGCGCGCGGATCTGGCGCGACTACGCGGCCGCGCTCTGCGTCACGCGCTCGAGCCCGGCGCGAATATCCGCGACGAGATCATCGGCAGATTCGATGCCAACCGAAACTCGCAGCAGGCCCGCCCCGATGCCGGCGCGCGCACGCGCCTCGGCGTCCATTCCGGCGTGCGTCATCGAAACCGGGTGCGCAATCAAGCTCTCGACACCGCCCAGCGACTCGGCGAGCGTGAAGCACTCGAGATCCTCCAGGAAGGCTTTGACGGCGGGCTCGCCTCCTGCGAGTTCGAAACTCAGCATCGCACCGAATCCGGACTGCTGGCGCGCCGCGAGTTCATGGCCCGGGTGATCGGCAAGGCCCGGATAATAGACGCGCGCGACGGCCGGATGGCGGTACAGCGCGGCGACGACGGCCGCGGCATTCTCCGCATGGATGCGCATACGCGCGCCCAGCGTGCGTATGCCGCGCAGGGTCAAGAAGCTGTCGAAAGGGGCGCCCGTTACGCCGGTCGCATTCGCCCACCACGCGAGCTGTTCATGCTGTTCGGCGCTTGCACTGATCACGGCTCCACCGACCACATCGCTGTGCCCGTTCAAATACTTCGTGGTCGAGTGCATGACCCAATCGGCGCCCAACTTCAGCGGCTGCTGCCATAGCGGCGACAGAAACGTATTGTCCGCGACGACGCTAGCGCCGGCCGCGTGGGCCGCGGCCGCGATTGCGCGGATATCGACGATGCGCAGCAGCGGATTGCTCGGGGTTTCGATCCACACGAGCTTGGGTTTGTTGCCGAGCGCACGCTGCAACGCCACGGAGTCGCCCTGGTCGATGAAATCGACGACGAGCTTGCCCTGCGCGTGCAGCGCCGTGAACAGCCGGAATGTGCCGCCATAACAGTCGTGCGGCGCGATGATTCGCGCGCCGCCGGGCAGCGTCGCCATGAGCAAGGTAATCGCCGCCATGCCGGTGCAGGTCACCACCGCGCCGGCCCCGCCTTCGAGGTCGGCCAGCGCCTCGGCGAGCTGATCGCGCGTCGGGTTGCCCGACCGCGTGTAGTCATATTTGCTGCGCTGCTGGCGGTAGCCATCGAACGCGAAATTCGACGACAAGTAGATGGGCGGCACGACCGCGCCGAACTGGGTATCGGTTTCGAGACCGGCGCGCACCGCACGCGTGGCGATGCTCCGAGTATCTTTCTTCGTCATTTAAATGCCCTCCGCGAGCGCCTGTTCAAAAATGGGTTTCAGTGCCGCGCCTTCCTTCAAGAACGCATCGTGACCGAAAATCGAGTCGATCTCGAACAGCCGGTACCGGCCGCCGAGACGGCCGGCGAAGGCGTGCATGTCGGCGAGCGGCACGAGCTGGTCTTGGCGCACCGCAAACAGCGTGGCCGGCGTACGAACCCGACCGGCATCGATCGCGAACAAGTCGATGGATTCGCTGAGCGCCAGAAACGACTCCGGGCGATAGCGCTGCACGTAGCGATCGCCGCGCGAAAACAAATAGTCCTCGACCGGAAATCGAAATCGGTCCGGGCCCCGAATCGGCTCACCGCCGAAACGCTCGGCAAATTCGGCGGCACTGCGGTAAGTCGTCATTGCCAAGGCGCGCGCGAGGCGCAGGCCCCCCGCTCCGTCGCCGCGCTCGATCGCTTCGCGCACGATCTGGCGCTGTACGCTACGCCAAGCGGTCGAGAGTGCTTGCGCCCGGTCGGCCGCCGAGAGCACCACGATGCGTTCGAGCAGCGCGGGAAAACGCTCCGCGAAGGCGAGCGCGACCATGCCGCCGTAGGAGGCGCCGACGATCGCATGCAAGTGCGGTATGCCGAGATGCCGGACGACCACCGCCATGGCCGCTGCCTGATCGTAGGCGCTCACCGGCGGAAATTTAACATGGCCATCCGGGGTCGAGCTGTCGCCCGCGCCGCCGAGGTAGTCGATGCCGAGCACTCGAAAGCGCAGCGTGTCCAGCGCGAGGCCCGGACCCACGATCTCCGACCACCAAGCTTCGCCTTTCGAACCCGCGACGCCGCGATGCGCGGAGATGCCACCGAGGGCCGCGACGATCGGGGCATGCGCGGCACCGACAACCCGAAACGCGATGCGGCCGTTCGGCAGCAGGTCGCCATGATGCAAGATCCACGGTTCGGGCAGATGCAGGGTTTCGTCCAAAGACACGTCTTCAACACTCCGTACAGGTTGTCATGACCCCTGCGGAGCGGCGACGCTCTTTAGGCCTTGGAACGCGGCACGACGCGCCGCAAAACAGGCCGCTCATCTACCGGTACCGCGCCGAATGAGCGCGTTACCGCAGGAGTTGGCACCGTTCCCTCGGAGCGTGAACCCCTGGGTGGTTGCCCCGGCTTCTAAGGGCCTTTCCCTCAGCCGGTCTAGATGAACCGCGGGATTCTAGGCACTGATGGACTCTCCGTCAAGCGCGGCGGTGCTTGCACAATCCAGTCCAATGTATTAATGTAATAGCGCGTTAATACATTAGCAAGAACCCCACACGAACCCGAAACCATGAAGACCAACCGCCCCGTGACCGTGCGCCAAGAGCAGCAGCATGAACGCGCGCTGTGTTCGGCCGTGCTCGCCTTGCGCTCGCTCGAGGAGTGCCGCAGCTTTTTCCGCGATTTGTGCACCCCGGCCGAGCTGCAGGCGATGTCGGATCGTTGGGCGGTCGTCGAGCTGCTGGAGCGCGGCCTCCCCTACCGCGAAATCCACAAGCAGACCGGGGTCAGCGTCACGACGATCGGGCGAGTCGCCCGCTTTCTAACCTCGGGCAACGGTGGCTACCGCGTCGTCACCGAGCGATTGAATGCGGCGCGCAGCCCCTAGAGCGAGCATAGCGATGCGACTAAAAATTGCAGTTCAAAAGAGCGGCCGCCTCACCGACAGTTCACTCGATCTGTTGCTCCGATGCGGCCTGAAATTCAGCCGCGGCAAAGACCAGCTCATGTGCTACGGCGAAAACATGCCGCTCGACGTGCTGTTCGTGCGCGACGACGACATTCCGGATCTGGTGCAAGAGGACGTCTGCGATCTTGGGCTGGTGGGGCTGAACGTCGTCGAGGAAAAGCGCCTCGCCTTCACGGCACGCGGCCTGACACCGCTGTTCGAGCAAGTTCAACTCCTGGATTTCGGACGCTGCAAGCTCTGCATCGCGGTGCCGGACGGCTTCGAGTATCGCGGCGCGGAATCGCTCGCCGGCAAGCGCATCGCGACGACGTATCCGAATATCCTGAATCAGTTCCTGACTGCGCGGCGCATCAGCGCCGAGGTCGTCGTGCTGTCGGGTTCCGTCGAGATCGCGCCGAGGCTCGGGCGCGCCGACTTGATTTGCGATCTCGTTTCAACCGGCTCGACTTTGGCGGCCAATCATTTGCGTCAGGTCGAGACGGTGCTCGAGAGTCAGGCCGTCTTGATACGCACGCCGGTGCCGATCCCGGCCGAAAAGCAAGACTGGACGCGGCGCCTGTTGATGCGCGTCGACGGCGTCGAACAAGTCAAAGGCAGCAAATACATCATGCTTCATGCGCCCCGCTCCGCACTCGCGGCAATCGCAAAGCTACTGCCCGGCAGCGAGTCGCCTACGGTGATTCCGCTCGAGGGCCGCGGCGACCGGGTCGCGGTGCATGCAGTGTGCCGGGAAAACGTGTTTTGGGAGACACTCGAAGAGCTCAAAAAGGTCGGCGCCACATCGGTGCTGGTGCTGCCCGTCGAGAAAATGCTGGCTTGATCGATGCGAATTCTCGACTGGCAATCACTATCCCAATCCGCAAGAAACGCCGCACTTACAAGGCCGGCGCTGCGCGACGAGGAGCGCATCGTCGCCGGCGTACGGCAAATCATCGCGGCCGTGCGCGCCGAAGGCGATGCCGCACTTTTCCGGCTCACCGAAAAATACGACGGCGTGCGCTTGAGCGAGCTCGCAGTGAGCGGCTCCGAGTTCGCCGCCGCCGAGCGCAGTCTATCGAGCGCCGAACATGCGGCGATCGAGAGGGCGATATCGACGGTACACCGGTTTCACGCCGCCCAGATGCCGGCGCCGCTGCGCGTCGAAACGGCGCCGGGCGTCGTCTGCGAGCGGCGCAGCGTGCCGATCCGCGCCGTCGGCTTGTACGTGCCCGCGGGCTCCGCGCCGCTGCCCTCGACGGCGATCATGCTTGCAGTGCCGGCCGCGATCGCCGGCTGTCCGGAGCGCATTCTTTGCACGGCGCCGGCACGCAACGGCGGCGCGAGTCCCTCGGTATTGGTGGCGGCCCGCAAGGCCGGCATCGAGCAGGTCTATAAAATCGGAGGTGCCCAGGCCGTGGCTGCAATGGCCTATGGAACGGCCAGCATCGCGAAATGCGACAAGATCTTCGGACCCGGCAACGCCTGGGTCACGGCGGCCAAATTGCTCGCCGCAACGGACCCCGCGGGCGCCGCCGCCGATTTGCCGGCCGGCGTCAGCGAGGTCCTCGTCATCGCCGACGACGGCGCGCGCGCAGACTTCGTCGCCGCCGACCTCCTCGCCCAGGCGGAGCACAGCGTCGATGCGCAATGCGTGCTCGTGACCGACAGCGCGGCGTTTGCCGATGCCGTGGCGAACGAAGTCGCGCGGCAACGTGCGAGCCTTTCCCGCAGCGCGATCCTCGACGAGTCCATCGCGCACATGCGCTTGATCGTCGTCGATACGCTCGCGACCGCCGTCGAGATCGCCAACACCTATGCCCCTGAACACTTGCTGCTCGAAGTGCGGGAGCCTAGGGCGTGGTTGGAGCGCGTAACCGCCGCCGGTGCGGTGTTTCTCGGCAGTTGGTCGCCGGAGTCCATGGGCGACTATTGCAGCGGACCCAATCACACGCTCCCGACCTACGGCTACGCGAGGGCATACAGCGGACTGTCGCTCGAGGATTTTCAAAAGCGAATCACGGTGCAAGAACTCACGCCGGCCGGGCTGCGCAACCTCGGTCCGACCGCGCAAGCGCTCGCGGGACTCGAGGGTTTGGACGCGCATGCGGCCGCCGTGACGATACGCCTCGCGGCACTTGCAGGACTTTAGATCGTGAACCCGCTGCTGCATCTCGCACGCCCGGAAATTCTGACGCTGAAGCCCTATTCGCATGCGCAGTGGCTGCCGGGCTTGACACGCCTGCATGCCAACGAGGCCCCCTGGAGACCCGCGCAGGATGGGAGCACGATCGGCCTGAACCGCTATCCGGAGCCGCAGCCGGCGGAATTGATCGCGCGCCTGGCGGCGCTCTATGGGGTGCAACCCGCGAATCTCCTGGCGACGCGCGGTAGCGACGAAGCAATCGATGTCTTGTCGCGGATCTTTCTGCGCGCGGGTGTCGACGCGATCATGCAGTGCACGCCTACCTTCGGGATGTATCAAGTGGCCGCGCGCATTCAGGGTGCCGGCGTGATCGACGTGCCGCTTCAGCGCACGCACGGATGGCGCCTGGACGTGGAGCGCATGCTGGCCGCGTGGACCCCGCAGGTCAAGATCGTCTACCTCTGCTCGCCGAACAATCCGACCGCCAATCTGCTCGACTACAACGCCATTGCGGTGGTTTGCGATGCGCTCGCGGATAAAGCCATCATCGTCGTCGACGAGGCCTACATCGAATGGACCGGCGCCATCAGTTTGACGACCTGGCTCCACCGCTACCCGACGCTCGCGATCTTGCGCACGCTCTCCAAAGCCTATGCGCTCGCCGGAGCGCGCATCGGCGCGCTGCTCGGCGCGCCCGAACTGATCGAGATCGCGAGGCGCGTCGTGCCGCCCTATAGCCTTGCGCAGCCGACGATCGAGGCCGCGATGCGCGCCCTCGATCCCGCCGCGCTCAGTGCGACTCGCGATCGACTCGCGGTGCTGGTCACCGAGCGCGAATACCTGCGTAAGCGCCTCTCGGCTTCGGCTCTTGTGGAGACGGTTTGGCCGAGCGACACGAACTTCTTGCTCGTCGACAGCCCGGATGTCGATGCGTTCGTGCGCGCGAGCATGCGCGGCGGTCTGATCGTGCGCGATCTGCGCGGCTACCCGGCTCTCGGCCGTTCACTGCGCGTCACGGTCGGCACGCACGCCGAGAACGAACGCTTACTCGCCAGCCTGGAGTCGGCATGAGCGGCAGACGAATCGTATTCCTGGATCGCGACGGCACCTTGAACGAGGAGCCGCCCGACGAACAGGTCGACAGTTTGGAGAAGATTCGATTGATGCCCGGCGTCATCGCCGCGTTGCTGGAGCTGAAGCGCGCCGGCTTCGGATTCGTCATGGTGACGAACCAGGATGGCCTCGGGACCGGGAGCCTGCCGACCGAGCGGTTCGAACTCGCTCATCAATTCATCTTGCGTTTGTTCGCCTCGCAGGGAATCGAATTCGAAGCCGTGTTCATCTGCCCGCATTTCGTGCGGGATAACTGCGATTGCCGCAAGCCGAACACCGGCATGCTGCGCGAATACCTCGCCGTCAATGCGCTCGATCTCGCACATAGTTACGTGATCGGCGACCGCGACACCGATTTGCAACTTGCCGCGAACCTGGGGCTGCAAGGACTGCGGGTTCGCCTCAACGGCACGCCGGAGGAGACCTGGGGCGCGATTGCAGCGCGCATCTTGGGATCGGCCCGCCGCTCCCACGTGCGCCGTAAGACCAAGGAAACCGAGATCGACATCGAGTTGGACTTGTCCCGGGAGAGCCCGATCGAGGTGTCGACGGGACTGGGATTTTTCGATCACATGCTCGAGCAAATCGCGAAACATGCGGGCTTCTCTCTACGCTTGAAGTGCAAAGGCGATCTGCACATCGACGAGCATCATACGGTCGAGGATTGCGCGCTCGCCTTAGGATTGGCCTTGCGCGAGGCGCTCGGCGAGAAGCAAGGCATCGCCCGCTACGGGTTTCTGCTCGCCATGGACGAAGCCGAGACGCAAGTCGCGCTCGATCTGTCCGGCCGCCCCTATTTCGTATGGAACGGGAGCTTCAATCGCGATCGCGTCGGCGATCTACCCACCGAACTCGTGCCGCACTTCTTTCGCTCACTCGCAGAAACCCTGGGCGCCGCATTGCATCTGACCGTGCGCGGCGAGAACTCGCACCATATGATCGAGTCTTGCTTCAAGGGGGTCGGCCGCAGCCTGCGTCAGGCGATTCGCGTCGAAGGCGTCGAGCTGCCGAGCACCAAGGGCGTGTTGTGAGCCCGCGCGACGTCGTCATCATCGAGAGCGGCGGCGCCAACATCGCCTCACTGCAGTTTGCGCTGGAACGCCTGCGCATCGCCTCGAGCGTATCGGCCGACGCCGATCGCATCCGCGCGGCAACGCACGTCATTCTGCCCGGCGTGGGAGCGGCGGCGGACGCCATGCAGCGGCTGCGCGCCGCGCATCTCGATGGCGTGATCCCGCGCTTGAGCCAACCCGTGCTCGGCATCTGTTTGGGCATGCAGTTGCTGCACGAGGCCTCGGCCGAAGGCTCGACAACGTGTCTCGGCGTCATTCCCGGGCGCGCCGAGCGATTTGAAAATAGTCCGGGCCATCCCGTTCCACACATTGGCTGGAACACGCTCGCGATCGCCGCGCGCAGTGCGCTGCTCGAAGGGATCACCGACGACGACTATGCCTACTTCGTCCACAGCTTTGCGCTGCCAACGAGCTTTGCTACGGTGGCAACGACCGTTTACGGCAAACCGTTCAGCGCTTGTGTGCAATGGCGCAATTTTTTCGGTGCGCAATTTCACCCCGAGCGCTCGGCGGCCGTCGGTGCGCGCCTGCTGCGCAATTTCTTGGACCTGCGATGATCGTCTCGGCGGCACAATAGCCCGTGCGCCTCATTCCCTCCATCGACCTTCGTGCCGGCCGCTGTGTGCGTCTGCTGCACGGCGATTTTGACAGCGAGACCCGCTATCCGAACGACCCCCAGGATTTGGTCGCAAAGTATTGCGGCTTGGGCGCGGATTGGATCCATGTCGTGGACCTCGACGGCGCGCGCGACGGCAGTTCGGGGAACCGCGAGATCATCCGGCAGTTGGCGGCACGAAGCGACGTTCGTCTGCAAGTCGGCGGCGGTTTGCGCAGCCACGACGCCGTTGCCGAGATGTTGGCCTTGGGAGTTGCGCGTGTCGTCGTCGGCAGTGCCGCCGTGACGCACGGGGACGCGGTACGCGATTGGATTCGGGAATTCGGCGCCGATCGCATGACCCTGGCGTTCGACGTACGATTGGACGGCAGCTGCATACCGCGCGTCGCGACGCACGGCTGGCGCGAACAGTCGCAGCTGTCGCTGTGGAACGCCGTCGACAACTTCACCGCACAAGGACTCGTGCACGTCTTGTGCACCGACGTACGGCGCGACGGCGCGCTGACGGGCCCAAACGTCGAGCTGTACCGGGAGGCCGTGCAGCGTTTTCCGACAATAGCCTGGCAGGCCTCGGGCGGGATTCGCGATTTGCGCGATCTCGCGGCGCTCGACGGCATCGAGGTCGCAGCGGCGATCAGCGGCAAGGCCCTGCTGGAGGACTTGATTCCAATCGAGGAGCTGCGAGCATTCTTGCCAAACGCATAATTCCCTGCTTGGACGTGCGCGACGGCCAGGTCGTCAAAGGCGTGCGTTTCCGCGACCATCGCATCGTCGGAGATATCCTCGAGCTCGCGGCGCGCTATCGCGACGAGGGGGCCGATGAGCTCGTCTTTTACGACATCACCGCGAGTCCAAGCGGGCGCGTCGTCGATCGCTCTTGGGTGACGCGCGTCGCACGGCTGCTCGACATCCCGTTTTGCGTCGCCGGCGGAATCGGCTCGGTGGCGGATGCCGAGGCCGTGCTCGGCGCCGGCGCGGAAAAGATCTCCGTGAATTCGCCCGCGCTGTCGAACCCGGAGCTCGTCGACGCATTGAGCGAGCGCTTCGGAGCTCAATGCGTCGTCGTCGGTATCGATAGCTTGAGCATCGGCGGAGAGTTTCGCGTTCAACAATTCACCGGGGATGTCATCAAGACGCGCGACACCGCCCGCCGCACGCTCGACTGGGTCTGCGAGGTGCAGCGGCGCGGTGCCGGCGAGATCGTATTGAATTGCATGGCAAACGACGGCGTCCGCTCGGGCTTCGATCTGGCACAATTGATCGCCGTGCGCGGTGTCTGCTCCGTGCCGCTGGTCGCCTCCGGCGGGGCCGGCGCCCCGCAGCACTTTTCCGATGTGTTTCGCATCGCGGGAGTCGATGCGGCGTTGGCGGCCAGCGTGTTTCACTCGGGTCAACTCGGAATACCCGATCTCAAACGGCGCCTGCGCGCGGACGGTATCGAGGTACGACCATGACCGCATTGACCGAGTTGGATTGGGACAAAGGCGATGGCTTGCTGCCGGCCATCGTTCAGCACGCGACCACCGGCGCGGTTCTGATGCTGGGGTATATGAACCGCGACGCGCTCGACGCAACTCGGCACAGCGGCCGCGTTACCTTTTGGAGCCGCAGCAAGCGCAGGCTCTGGACCAAGGGCGAAAGTTCCGGACATTTTCTCGAACTGCGCGCTCTCGCTGCGGACTGCGACGGCGACACTCTGCTCATTTTGGCGGAGCCTAAAGGTCCGGCCTGTCATTTGAACACGGCGACCTGTTGGGGCTTAGCGGCGCCGCGTGCGGCGGCCGAGGAGTTCGCGTTTCTGGGCACGCTGCAAAACCTCATACGCGAGCGAATCGTGCACCGGCCCAAAGGCAGCTACACCGTCAAGCTGCTCGATGAGGGAATTTTGCGGATCGCCCAAAAAGTCGGCGAGGAGGGACTCGAATTGGCGATTGCCGGCATCGCACAGTCCGACGAGAAAATCGTCGCCGAGACTGCGGATCTTCTCTACCATGCGCTGCTGTTGCTGCAGGTCAAGAATCTATCGCTCGCCAAGGTCGTCGCCGAACTCGAGAAACGCCATGCCGCCGCAGGCCCCTGAATTTCGGATCGTCATCGAAAAGGCCGCACGCCGGCTGCGGCTCTATTCGGGTCCCGCCGCGCTGCGCGAGTACCGGATCGCGATCGGGAGAAATATCGGCGCCGACAAGGCGGTCGAGGGCGACGAGGCAACGCCGCTCGGAGAATTCTTCATCTGCGCGAGAAACCCGCACAGCCGATTTTTCCGGTCTTTGTGCATCAGCTACCCGAATACCCGGCATGCCGATCGCGGGCTGCGCGCCGGCTTGATCGATGCGCGCGAGTACGCGCAAATCATCGAAGCGATCGAGCAGCTGCGCACGCCTCCTCAAGACACCCGTCTGGGCGGTGAGATATATATCCACGGCGAAGCGCCCGGACGGTGCGACGAGGGGACGCGCGGCTGCATCGCAGTGAACAACCAGGCCATGCAGGAATTATTCGAGCTGGTCCCGCTGGGAACGCCGGTGTCGATCGAACCATGAGTTCCATGGAAGACCTGTGGCTCGGCTGGGCAAAACGCTTGCAGAGCATCGCCTCCACGGGAGCGCATTATGGCCACGCCGCCTATGACCGGGAACGCTACGAGGAGATCGCCTCGATCGCCAATCAGATGCTGTCGCGCTTGGCCAACGTACCGCTGAGCCGAATCGAGGCGCTGGTTCCGGACTTCGCCAAGGGGTACGCAACCCCGAAGGTGGACGTGAGGGGTGCGTTGTTCCGGCAACAAAAAATTCTGCTGGTGCGGGAGGATAGCGATGGCCGCTGGTCCATGCCCGGCGGCTTTGCCGACGTGGGCAAATCGCCGAGCGAAAACATCGAGAAGGAAATCTGGGAAGAGGCGACGTTACGAGTTAAAGCTAGAGCCTTGTACGCCGTACGCCATAAAGCCAAGCATGAATACGAGCCCGATGCGCGGGACTTCTACAAGCTGTTCTTCCTTTGTGAGCCAATCGACGCGAGTCAGCCCGTGCCCGGACCCGAGACGAGCCAAGCGCAGTTCTTCGGCCGTGATGAATTGCCGCCGTTGTCAACGGGCCGGACGCTAGAGAAAGACATTGCCGCGGCATTCGCTTTTCATGCGAATCCCGAGGGCTCGACATCGTTCGATTGAGTCGCGCTAGCCGCTGTGGTCCATACGCAGCTGCAGCTCGTGCCGGCGATAGTCGATGATCAGGGTGTCGAGCAGACCCAACACGTCCATACCGATCAATATCGCCGGATCGTTGAGCAGCTTCCAGCGCTTGAAAATATTGACGTCCGAGTAAGTAACACCCGAATCGCGAATCTTGATTCCGCCAAGTTCAATCTCCGGGGTATTGATGATCTCGCCTTTCTCGGCCGCCAAACTCACACCGATGATTTCATCGGGTTTGCCCGGCGGTTGAGACCTGCGGCTTGCCAGCGCGTAGTGCAACGCGAGGTTCGCGATCGTCGTCTGGCCTCCGGTGTCGATGATTGCCTTGGTGCGCACATGGCCCACGATTGCATCAATGACGACCAGCTGGCCGCCGATCGAGCGAAACGGAATCGTCAAAAAACCCTGCGGCGATTTTTCGCCGCGCGAGAATGTAATATTGAGCAGATCGCGTCGAAAATCGATGAATATCCGCTTGTCGTAAAGTCCCTCATAGCCGAGCACACCCTCGGCGCCCCCGAATGCATCCGGCAAAATGGGCAGCACTGTCGCCTCGACGGCGAGATCGCCGACGCTCAGGCTATCGACGCGGATCGCCGGTACCTTCGCCGAACCGGTAACCCCGTTCAACATCACGGGCGGAGCCTGATCGGTCCGAATGCCGAGCACCAAGGGAACGATCCGCGTGACTCCGGAATGGCTCGCACCGGTGTCGAGGACCAGCCGGAACGGCCCGCGTCCATTGATGAGCACCGGCGCCCAAATGCGTCCAATCTCGTCACGCAGGGTACGCGAAACGTAGCGCGGCCCGCGGCCCTGAACGACGATTTCCATCAATTCCTCGTCAGCCTCGCCGGCGCTTGCCGTTGCGGCTGCAGCAGCGGCTGGCGTCGCGGTCACGGTCGTGGTGGCCTCAGGGACGGTTGCTGGCGAGGATCCCGGTTCAGCCGCGCTTGTAGTTGCAGGCGTTGCCGTCGGCGTCGTGGTGACGGGTGGCGATAATGTTGGCGCCGGCGCCGTGCCTACCGCAGGGGCAGTGGCCGACGCCCGCTGCGGGCAGAACCCAAACGAGCCAATCAATGCGGCGACAGCTACGCAGGCCGCGAAACCACGGAATGATTGCCCGAAAGCCGCGTGCGCAACAGCATGCATTTGTCCGTACTCCCGTCGATGCAGCATAGCACCGGGACGCGCAGCGACCAAACCAACTCGAGCGAGCTCGGGCACCAAACGCAGGCGAACATCGCCACGACCGGAGATTTCCCTAGCGCTTATCCATGGCATTCACAGGTTGTCGGTGACCTGCACGAGACTGCCCACGCTCTGCGAATTCAGCAGATACAGGTCCATCGTCGTCGGATTTTGCGTCGATAAGGCATTCGAGGCTTGCAGAAATCCGCTGTGCGCGCTGCCGCGATAAGTTCCGCTGAGACTCGTCGCCGTGCCGGGCGGCACCGATCCGATCGTCGCCAGCACATTATTCGAGCTCGCGTCGATCGCGATCAACGAGCCGCCACTGACACCGTCATAGACGTACTGGACGCCCGTCGTCGCATTGATGACGGTCACCGGCGAGAGTCCCTGGACCTGAAACAGCGTTTCGTAGGCCGTGGCCGTGGTCGTCGTATCGTTCGGCCACGGCAATTGTTCGCCGCCGTCGACGAACGTCGAGTTCGCGAGCGGCGCCTGAATCAAGGTGCCGTCGACGCCGACGATCCCGGATTGAGTTCCGCTGCGCGTCACGGTATGCGTCGCCGAGTCGCTCGCGCGTACCCAGGTTTCGTAGTAGATGGAGTTGGCCGTCGCGATAAAGGTGCCGTCGTTTTCCGTGCTCGCGACCAGCGTCGTGGCCGTGCCGGCCGCTACGGTGAGCGTGCGAATCGTGTAGTTTGGATTCTCGACCCCCCAGATCAGGTTTGCGCCCTGCACCGGAAATAACAGCGTGGCTACTTGGCCGGGCTCGGTATCGACGACGGTCGGCAGCGCGCTGCCGTCGGCAGGCATTGCATAGATCGTCGTGTAGGCCGGGGTCGCGCCGGCTTGCGGCGTATTGATTGAAAAATACAAAGTCGTCGGCGAGGCGGCGAACAGTGCCTCGGCGTTCGTTGGCAGCCAATTCGGAATCGTGTACAGGGTAGCGGATACCGAGTGGGCGACATAGTCGACGTACACGATGTTGCCGTCGACGACGTAGAGTTGTCCGGTCGGATAGCCTTGGGTTGTACCGACCGGGAGCGCAACGGCAACGCCGATCGGCGCCGCAAAACTGCCGAGCTGCACCGGATTGGCGAAATTGCCATCGACGAGTTGCAGCGCCGAGCCGTTCTCGATGACGAAGCCGGAAATCCCGCCTTGGGCGGTGCGAACCGTGGCGACGGGCATTGCCGAAACCACGACCGGCACAGTGCCTGCCGACATACCGGTTTTGACCATGTGAAATACGTCATCGGCGGTATCGCAAACAGCGTCGGGTCCCGGCAAGCGATAGAAATACGATGAATTCGTCGGGGTCTGCAGATCGGCGGTGAAATAGACGCCGACGTAATCGTAATTGGCGCCCGCGACGGCCGTGCCCGAGAGCGTGCAAGTATCATCGATCGTCGCGGCGTTTTCGCTCGACAATTGCTGCGCGGTCGGAACACTGGTCGTGGTCAGATCGAGCGCATAGATGTGTCCGTCGTCGCCCTTGTAGATCTCGACCCCGGCGGCCTGCGACAAACTCGTGCCGGTCAGAAAATCCACGCTGCCATGCAGGATCTGCTTCTTGCCCGCATAACTGCCCATGGGCGCGGAGGCGAAACCGCCGCTCGCCGCATCGGCCCAGGCCACAAACACACCCGTGGTACCGATATAACTCACCAACGGAGCTTGCTGCCCGCCCGGTGCGCCACGGCCCGAACCGCCGCAGCCCGGCACGATGGAAAGAATCAGAGAACCCACGGCGAGAATCGCAAGGGGTGACCGCATTTTTTTGTACTCCTGAGCGCCGAGATTCGATGAGTGGCGTCATCGAGAACGTCGAAGCGCCGCGATCGTTGACAAGAATCGACTAACTTGATCGCAATCGGGTGAGCGCGGGCGCGCAGCGCATGAAATCGCCCGCTAGCGGTTGCCATCCGCGCGCGATGCGCGCCGGCCCGTCGTGCGCCTCGGCGCGGCGCCGGGAGCGGCGCCGGATTGACGATCCAATCGTCCGCGCAATTGCGCGGTTGCGCCCGTGGAAATCGTGCCGAGCTTGGCTTCGATCGCCGCCAAATCCGGCTTCGCTCCGCGCTCATGCGACTCGAGCGCGCGGCGCATGATACGCAGGTGGTCGGGCGTCGTGCCGCAACAGCCGCCGATGATCCGCGCGCCCGCATCCAGCGCGAGACAGGCGTACTGCGCCATCAACTCCGGCGTACCGTTGAAGCGAATCGCGCCGTCGACGAATTTTGGAATTCCGCAATTCGCCTTTGCAACGAGAATCGCCGATGGATCCGCGGCCGATGCGAGATTGACGATCGAGGCAACGAGTTCGGAGGGGCCGACGCCGCAATTGCTGCCGCAGGCCGCGAGGCCGTGCTTGCGTTGCAAACCCGCGAGATCGGAAGGCGTTATGCCCATCATCGTTCGGCCGTTGGTATCGAAACTCAAGGTTGCGACGACCGGCAAGCCGGTCGTGCGCGCGCCGGCGACAGCGGCCTCCGTTTCCTCCACCGACGACATCGTTTCGATCCATAGGATGTCCGCGCCGCCGCGCGCCAGTGCGGCCGCTTGCTCCGCAAAGGCATCCCGGGCGTCATCCTGACTCAGCGGGCCCAGGGGCTCGAGGATCTCGCCGGTTGGCCCGATGCTGCCGGCGACGAGCACCGGATGATCGGCACGATCGGCTTCGGCGCGTGCAATTCGGGCCGCCGCCTCGTTGAGCTCCGCAACGCGGGATTCAGCCTTGTGCAGCTTCAAGCGATAGCGCGTCCCGCCGAAGCTGTTGGTCAAAATGATGTCGGCACCGGCGTCCACGAAGGCGCGCTCCAATTCGGCTATGCGCTCCGGATGGTCGCAGTTCCACAGCTCGGGTGCATCGCCGGATTGCAAGCCTCGATCGAACAGATTGCTGCCGGTGGCACCGTCGGCGAGCAGCCACGGGCGCTCGGCCAATAGGGTCGTCAATCGATCAGTCATCGCGCATCTTTTCCTTCATTTGAGCCGAGAAAGCTTACCACCGGCGTCGGCACCGACGCGGCGCAGGTCTTCAATCAAAGCCTCGTGCGGGCCGGCGGCTGAGTCTACTTCTTGCGCAAACCCGCCGCATCGCGCGCCAGCTGCTCGATGGCAGCCCAATCGCGGCTTTCGAGCAGATTTCGCGGCGCCACCCAGGAGCCGCCCACGCAGGCGACGTTGGCCAAGGCGAGATAATCCGGCGCCGTGCTGCGCGTGATTCCGCCTGTCGGACAAAACAATACATCCGGGAACGGCGCGCCGAGCGCCTGTAGCATGCCGATACCGCCCGCCTGTTGCGCAGGAAACAACTTGAGCACGGTAAAGCCTTGAGCGCGCGCGGCGATCAGTTCGGTCGGGGTCATGACGCCGGGCAACAGCGGAAACCGTGCTCCGCGCGCCGCCGCGGCGAGCTCAGGCGTGAGCCCGGGCGTCACGCCGAACTGCGCTCCCGCGCGACTCGCACCGGCAAAATCCACGGCGCGCGTCAGCGTACCCACGCCGACGATGGCCTCCGGCACCGCTTTGCGCATCGCCTCGACGGCGGCGAGCGCCACGGGGGTACGCATGGTCACCTCGAGCACCCGCAATCCGCCGGCCGCCAGTGCGCGTGCCAAGGGTACCGCCTGTTCGAGTTCGTTGACGGTCAGCACCGGGATTACGGGCGCAAGTCCGACGATATCGCGTATGTCCAAGCAGGCTACCCCTCACATCAATGAAACGGCGCCGGCTTCCGCATCGCCTGCGGCGCGCCGAAACGTCGTGAATAATTCGCGCCCCATCCCGGACTCGTTGGCAGCGTGTTCGAGCGTTCCGAGCTCTCGCTGCCGCCAAACCCCGTCCGGCACCTTGGCCTCGAGCACGCCGGCATGGCAGTCCAAGCGGATGATGTCGCCGTCGCGCACGCGCGCCAAAGGGCCGCCGCATGCCGCTTCGGGCGTGACGTGAATGGCCGCAGGAACGCTGCCGGAGGCGCCCGACATGCGCCCGTCCGTCACGATCGCAACTTGAAACCCCTTGCTCTGCAGGGAAGCGAGCGAGGGAGTCAGTTGATGCAATTCCGGCATGCCGTTGGCGCGCGGTCCTTGAAAGCGCACGACCGCGATGAAATCCTTGGCCAATTTTCCGGCCTTGAACGCCGCGATGACTTCCTCTTGATCGTCGAAGACGATGGCCGGCGCCTCGACGACCAGTTGTTTGCTGCCGATCGCGGATGTCTTGATGACGGCACGGCCGAGATTGCCGGTCAGCAGACGCAATCCGCCGTTCGAACTGAACGGGTTCGCGGCGGGACGCAGTACGTCGAGATCGCCGCTCGTCGGCGGCGCGGGACGCCATGCCAATTCCTGATCCCGCAGCCACGGCTCCTCGGCATAGGCGCGCAGGCCGACGCCCATGACGGTCGTGACATCTTCGTGCAACAATCCGGCGTCGAGCAATTCGCGGATCAGGAAGGCCATTCCGCCGCAGATCTGAAAGCGGTTGATGTCCGCGCTGCCGTTGGGATAGATGCGCGCCAGCAGCGGCACGACCGCGGACAAATCGCTGAAGTCGTCCCAGTTGATCGAAACGCCGGCGCAGCGCGCCATGGCAACCAAATGCAGCGTGTGGTTGGTCGAGCCGCCGGTCGCGAGCAGACCGATGATGGCGTTGACGATCACGCGCTCGTCGATGCCATGGGCGAGCGGCAGGTATTGCGAGCCCAGTGCGGTGATGTTTGCGGCGCGCCGCGCGGCGGCCGCGGTCAGCGCATCGCGCAGCGGCGTATTCGGTGCGACGAAGGCCGCGCCCGGAATATGAAGACCCATGACCTCCATGAGCATCTGATTGCTATTGGCCGTGCCGTAGAAGGTGCAAGTACCCGCCGAGTGGTAGCTTGCCGCCTCGGAATCGAGCAGTTGCTCGCGACTCGCCTTGCCTTCCGCGTACAACTGGCGAATGCGCGCCTTCTCCTTATTCGGCATGCCCGACGGCATCGGGCCGCCCGGCACGAAAATGACGGGTAAATGGCCGAACGCCAGCGCTCCCATGAGCAGACCCGGCACGATCTTGTCGCAGACCCCCAAACAAAGTGCTGCATCGAACATGTTATGAGACAGCGCAACACCGGTCGCCATCGCAATCACGTCGCGGCTGAACAGCGAGAGTTCCATACCCGGCTGACCCTGAGTCACGCCGTCGCACATCGCCGGCACGCCGCCCGCAAATTGCGCGACCGCGCCGGCCTCGCGCGCCGCACGCTTGATCAGCGCCGGATATCGCTCGAGCGGCTGGTGCGCCGACAACAGGTCATTGTAGGACGAGACGATTGCGATATTCGGCCAGCGCAGCTGTCGAAGCGCCTGCTTATCGCCCTCGTCCGATGCCGCAAATCCATGCGCGAGATTGGTGCACGACAAGTCTTGCCGCGCCGTACCGCGGTGCGCGGCCGCCTGCATGCGAGCGAGATATGCGGCGCGACCCGCACGGCTGCGTTCCCGAATCCGCTCGGTAACGTCCCGCACGCGGGAATCGAGCATCGACTGTGCTATCGCCATGTATCATTGTGCCATATCGGCAAGCCTTACAAGGGAGCAGCGCCAGATGCTACGCTGGGCCCATAACCATAAGGAATCTTAAGAACGGTGGCCACACTTCCGAATTTCGACATGCTGCTGTTCGGCGGCACGGGCGATCTCGTTACCCGCAAATTGCTGCCCGCGCTGTACCGGCGCTATGCGGCCGGACAGGTCACCGAAGAGTCGCGCATCGTCGGAATCGCGCGATCCGGCCTGAGCCGCGAGGCTTACATCGCGCAAGCGGCGACCGCGTGCCGGGAATTTCTCGGCAAGGAATTCGACGCCGACAAGTGGTCGGCATTCGGTAGACTGCTCGATTACATGAGGGTGGATGCGGCATCGGAGCAAGACTACGCGGCGCTCGCATCCGCGCTGCGTGATCGCGAGCAAGTCATTCGCGTGTTCTTTTTCTCGACGGCCTCCACGCTGTTCGCCGTGATCACCGGCAACCTGGCGAAGGCCGGCCTGGTCACGCCATTGTCGCGCGTCGTGCTGGAAAAGCCGCTTGGCAACGACGTGGCCTCGGCGGAGCTCATCAATCAGCACGTCGGAGCGGTCTTCACCGAAAAGCAGATCTACCGCATCGACCATTATCTCGGCAAGGAAGCCGTGCAAAATCTGATGGCGCTGCGCTTCGGCAATGCTTTGTTCGAGCCTCTTTGGCGCCGCGGCCTCATCAAGCACGTTCAGATTACGGTCGCCGAAGAACTCGGCGTCGAGCGACGCGGCCAGTTCTACGACACCACCGGCGCCTTGCGCGACATGGTACAAAATCACTTGCTGCAATTGCTGTGCATCATGGCGATGGAGCCGCCGGCGAGCAGCGATCCGGATGCGGTGCGCGACGAAAAGTTGAAGGTGCTGCGCGCCCTGCGGCCCTTGCGGGATCGAGACGTGCTGATCAAGACCGTTCGCGGCCAGTACAAGGCCGGATCGGTCAGAGGACTGCCCGTGCCCGGATACTTGGAGGAGGCGGATATTTCCCCGGACAGCACCACTGAGACCTTCGTCGCGCTCAAAGCGGAAATCGATACTTGGCGTTGGGCCGGCGTGCCGTTTTATTTGCGCACCGGCAAACGCCTGCAGGATCGCCTCACCGAGCTCGTCGTGACGTTCGACGATGTGCCCCACCCGATCTTCGAGAGGCCGCCGACGGCCGAGGGCGCGAATGTCCTCGTGATCCGGCTGCAGCCGGATGAGAGCATCACGCTGACGATACTCGCCAAGAATCCCGGAGAAGGCATGCGCCTGAAGCCCGTGAGTCTCGCGCTCGATTTGGGAGAGACTTTCAAAACGCGCAGCCTCGACGCCTACGAGCGGCTGCTCATGGACACCGTCAAAGGCAACTTGACGCTGTTCATGCGCCGCGACGAACTCGATGCCGCCTGGCGCTGGATCGATCCGATCATCGCAGGTTGGCAGCAATACGATGAACGTCCGAAGATTTATATTGCCGGAAGCTGGGGCCCCGCCGCCTCCAGCGCATTGATCGGCCGGGACGGCTTCGAGTGGCACGATGAGCTCTGACGCGCACCCGGCCAATCCCGCGGGGGCGCACGGCGAAGAGCGCACGGCGCTCAGCAAGGAGGCGATCAAGAACGCGTTTCTCGATGACCTGTTCTACATGCAGGGCAAATTTCCCGGCCTCGCGACCAAACGAGATTATTACATGGCGCTCGCGTACGCGGTCCGCGACCGCATGCTGCAGCGCTGGATCAGCACGGCCGCGAACTACACGAAGCACGGTTCGCGCACGGTCGCCTATCTTTCCGCGGAATTCCTCATCGGGCCGCATCTCGGCAACAACCTCATCAATCTGGGAATTTTCGATCGCGTCAAAGAAGGGATCACCGAACTCGGCTTGAACTTCGATGAACTGCTCGCGGAAGAGGAGGAGCCCGGGCTCGGCAACGGCGGCCTCGGCCGCTTGGCAGCCTGCTTCATCGATTCCCTGGCGACGCTCGAGGTGCCCTCGCTCGGATACGGAATACGCTACGAATTCGGCATTTTTCATCAGGAAATCGTCGACGGCTGGCAGGTCGAAAAAACCGACAAATGGCTGAGTTTCGGCAATCCATGGGAACTCATTCGTCCCGAGTGGACGGTGGACGTCTACTTCGGCGGTACGGTCGATCATTACACCGATGCCAACCATAACCTGCGCGCCCGCTGGATTCCCGAGAGGATCGTCAACGGCGTTCCCTACGATACACCGATCATGGGTTACCTCTCGAATACCGCCAATACGCTGCGCTTGTGGAAGGCAGAAGCGCCCGAATCGTTCGATTTCGCGATTTTCAACAGCGGCGACTACTACGGCGCGGTAAACCAAAAAGTCACTTCGGAGAATTTGAGCAAGGTGCTCTACCCGAACGACGATCAGCTGCGCGGCAAGGAATTGCGGCTCGAACAGCAGTATTTCTTCGTGTCCTGTTCGCTGCAGGACATGATGCGCATATTGCGCGGGCAGAAAATACCCGTCGAGCGCTTTCACGAAAAGTTCGCAGTCCAATTGAACGACACCCATCCGGCGGTCGCGATACCGGAACTGATGCGACTGCTCGTCGACGTCTACTTGCTGCCATGGGCGGACGCATGGCATGTAACCTGCAAGACCTTCGCCTACACCAACCACACCTTGCTACCGGAAGCGCTCGAACGCTGGCCGCTGACGGTATTCGGCAAGATCTTGCCTCGCCACCTGGAAATCATCTTTGAAATCAATGCCAGGTTTCTCGATGAAGTGAGAATTCGCTTTCTCGGCGACGAGCGGCGCATCGCCCGCCTGTCGATCATTGACGACAGCGGGGAGCACTATGTACGCATGGCACACCTCGCGTGTGTCGGCAGCCATGCAATAAACGGCGTGGCCGAACTGCATTCGGACTTGTTGAAAACCGACCTGCTGCGCGATTTTTACGATCTTTGGCCGCACAAATTCAGCAATAAGACCAACGGCGTGACGCCGCGGCGCTGGATGCTGCTGAGCGCCCCGAAGCTCTCGCAATTGATTACCGAGCACATCGGCGACGGCTGGGTAAAGGACATGTCGCAGCTGCGGGCGCTGGAGCCGCTCGCCGAGGATGCCGCGTTTCGTTCGCGGTGGCGGCAGATCAAACAGGGCAACAAGAGCGAATTCGCCGCTGTCGCGATGCACGACACCGGCGTCGTCATCGATGCGGCTACGATGTTCGACGTGCTGGTCAAGCGTATACACGAATACAAGCGTCAGCATCTCCAGGTGCTGCACATCGTGTCGCTGTACCACGCCATCAAGTCGAATCCCGCGCTGCACATCGAACCGCGCACGTTCATCTTCGGCGGCAAGGCCGCGCCCGGCTACCGGCTCGCCAAGCTGATCATCAAATTGATCAATTCCGTCGGCGACGTCGTCAATCGGGATCCGGACGTCAACGGCCGCCTCAAGGTTATTTTCTTGCCGAATTTCAATGTCACCAACGGCCAGCGGCTATATCCAGCGGCCGATTTGTCGGAGCAAATCTCGACGGCGGGCAAAGAAGCCTCCGGCACGGGCTGTATGAAGTTTTGCATGAACGGCGCGGTGACGATCGGCACGCTCGACGGCGCCAACATAGAGATACGCACGGAGGTCGGCGCCGAGAATTTCTTTCTGTTCGGCCTCAGCACGCCCGAGGTCTATGAGCTCAAGGCGAAGGGCTATCAACCCATGGAGTGCTATTCGGGCAATCAGAAGCTGCGCGATGTCATCGATCTGATCCGCAGCGGATTCTTCTCGCGCGGCGACACGGAACTGTTCAAGCCGCTGATCGATGGTTTGCTGCACCATGATCCCTACATGGTGCTCGCGGATTTTCAATCCTTCATCGATTGCCAGGAGAAAGTCTCCCAGGCGTACCGCGACACCGAGCGCTGGACCCGCATGTCGATCTTGAATACCGCCAGGAGCGGCAAATTCTCATCGGACCGCACGATCCGCGAATATTGCGCGACGATCTGGAACGCGGACTCCGTTCCGATTCAGCTGTTCACGCACGCCGACGGGCGCGCCGGCCTCATGCAGTGAGCGTTCCCAGCAAGAATCGCATCGTGCGGCGCAACGGCTCCGCCGCGCCCCACAGCAGCTGATCGCCGACGGTGAATGCGGACAAGTAATCCGCGCCCATGGCAAGCTTGCGCAGGCGGCCGATGGGGATCTGCAGCCGGCCGCTGACCGCGGCCGGCGATAATTCGCGGATCGACGCTTCGCGCTCGTTCGGCACGACGCGCACCCAGGGGTTGGACGCTGCGATCATCGCTTCGATCTCGCGCAGCGGAATGTCCCGCTTGAGCTTGATCGTCAGCGCCTGGCTGTGGCATCGCATGGCACCGACGCGCACGCAGATGCCTTCGACCGGCACCGGGTGCGCCTCGCTTCCCATGATTTTATTGGCCTCGACGCCCGCCTTCCATTCTTCGCGACTCTGGCCCGCGCCCAGATCCTTGTCGATCCATGGAATCAAATTGCCCGCAAGCGGCACCCCGAAGTGCGCATGGGGGAACAGCGGGTCCGCAAGACCCTCGCTGACCGCACGATCTACATCCAGGATCGTTGCCGCCGGATCCGCGAGCACGCCCGCCGCCGAGCGGTAGACGGCGCCCATTTGTTCGATGAGTTCGCGCATGTGTTGGGCGCCCGCACCGGAGGCCGATTGATAGGTCATCGCGCTGATCCATTCGACGACGCCCGCACTCAGCAGGCCACCCACCGCCATGAGCATCAACGAAACCGTGCAGTTGCCGCCGATGTAGTCCTTGACGCCCTGGCTCAATGCCGCCTGCATGACCGGCAAATTCACGGGATCGAGCACGATGATCGCGTTTTTTTCCATGCGCAAGGTCGACGCCGCGTCGATCCAATAGCCCTGCCAACCGGCGGCGCGCAGACGCGGGTGGATCGCCTGCGTGTAATCGCCGCCCTGGGCGCTGATCAACATCGGCAGCTTCGCGAGCGCCTCGATGTCGTTGGCGTCCCGTACGGCAGCCGCCGCCCGGCCGATCGCGGGCGCGCTCATGCCCGCCTGCGAGGTGCTGAAGAACGTCGGCTCGATGAGATCGAAGTCGCCCGCCTCGCGCATACGCGCGAGCAGCACGGATCCCACCATGCCGCGCCAACCGATGATGCCGACCTGCGTCATGCGCCGATCATGAATTCGCGCGCCGGCGAACGCAAATTATAGTGCGACGCCATCGCGTAGCCGTAGGCGCCGCAATTGGCCAGCAACAATACGTCGCCCTCCTGCGTCGGCGGCAGCCAGCGATCGCTGCCGAGCGTATCGGCGGATTCGCAGATCGGACCCACGATGTTCGCCTTTTGTGTCGCCGGTTCGTGAATGCGCGTGAGGTTGACGATCTCGTGATACGCGTCATAGAGCGCCGGCCTGATCAAGGAGTTCATTCCGGTCGCGATACCGATGTAGCGGACCTCGCCTTTTCCCTTCAACTGCGTGACTTGGGCCACGAGCACCCCGGCACGAGCGACCAGGAATCGGCCCGGTTCCATCCAAAAACTCAAGCTCGGAAAGCGCCGCTTGAGCTCCGCGATACCGCGCTCGAGCGCGCTGAAGTCCATGTCGGCGTGGCCGCTGCGATCCGGAACACCGATGCCGCCGCCCAAATCGACGATTTTGACGTCCGGGAATCGTTGCGCGAGGTCGGCGAGCAGTGCGCCTGTCTCCGTCCAGTTCGCTGCATTGAAGATGCCGCTGCCCGCATGCGCATGCAGCCCCGTCACGCGCACACCGAGGCTCGCCGTCAACTCGACGAGTTCATCCACCTCCGACAAGGGCACGCCGAATTTCGAATGCGCTCCGGCCGTTCGCACGTGCTGATGATGCCCACGGCCGACCCCCGGGTCGATGCGCACGAATATTTCGCGCCCTTTGAACACTTCGGGCCACATGCGGATCGGGTGAAGATTATCCAATGTGACGCGCACGCGCTTGTGAAAACCGAATTCGTACTCGCCGCGCGGCGCGAAGTTCGGCGTGAACAGAACCCGGTCCGGCAATAGATCGGGCACGACGGTGAACGCATGTTCGAGCTCGCCCTGCGAGACGCATTCCAGCATCAAATCGGCCGCATAGAAGCGCCGCAGGATCTCCGGGTGCCAATTGGCTTTCATCGCATACGCCCAACGCCCGATCGAGGGTACGCGCCGCAACGCGGCAACCGCTTCATCGAGGCTCGCGACGTCGTAGACGTACGCCGCCGATTCGCGCGCCGCGATCTCGAGCAAGCGCCTGCGCTTCGGTTCGTCTTGCCACCATTCGGCGGCGGCCGGCGGCCCGGCGCTTGCCGCAAACAACTGTTGCCACGTGGGTCCAAGGACCTTGTCCGAGCCGATCCGTTGAATGAGCCGCTCGTGCAACTGCCGCACGAGCCGATCCCCCTGCGACTCGTCGATGACGAACGTGAAATTCAAATCGTTGGCGGCCTGACTGACGAGATGAATTTTCTGATCCTGGAACAACTCGAATGCGGCTCCCACTTCGGGTAGAAAGCCGCGAATATTGTGCCCGAGCAGACTCAGCGAGGCGCATGGGCCCAAGATCTCCACACGACAAATCTCGCCCAAGGCCGCCGTCAGCCGCTGCACGGCAGCCGCGTCGAGCGTGTTGGCGGTCGGATCCAACGACACCGTGACATTGGTTTCCGACGTGGAAATCAAGTCCACCGATAAGCCCTGCTGCTTGAAGACCTGAAATGCGTCGGCAAGGAACCCGACTTGATGCCACATGCCCGGGCTTTCCATCGAAACCAGCGTGATGCCCTTCTTGATCGCGATGGCTTTGACTTGCGCGGCGCTATCGGCAACTTGCGCCGAGATCACCGTACCCTCGAGTTCGGGCGCTTGGGTCGCATAGACATGCAGGGGAATTCCGTATTGGCGCACCGGCATGACGCAACGCGGGTGCAGCACCTTGGCGCCATTGCTCGCAATCTCCTGCGCCTCGTCGTAATGCAGCGAGCGCAGCAGGCGTGCAGTCGGCACGTCGCGCGGGTTGGCACTGAACATGCCCGGCACGTCGGTCCAGATTTCCAGGCGCGCCGCCGCCAACTTCGCCGCGAAATACGCACCCGAGGTGTCCGATCCGCCGCGTCCAAGCAATACCGTATCGCCGGCCTCGTTGGCCGCGATGAACCCTTGCGTGATGATGACCCGATCGAGGCTGCGCCACGCCTCTTGCAGTATGCTGTCCGGTGCGTAATCGCAGGTCGCCGACAGATACCCGGCCTTCGCGGTCGCGTTATCGCGCCGCTCCGCATGCAAGACCTCACGGGCATCGACCCACTCGGTCGCAATGCCTTGTGCATTCAAGAACGCGGCACCCAAGCTCGTCGCCAACAGCTCGCCCATCGCCATGACCCGGGCGCGCGCGCGGTCATTGAGATCGCGGCTCTCCGCCAACGAATCGGCGATGCGCCGCAACTCGTCGAGAAATCGCTCGAAGCGTTGACCGGGACTTATACCGAGATTGCGAGCCAGATCGCGATGCGTGGTCTCGATACCCGCGAGGACGGCGGCGTGCTTGCCCGCCATCGCGGCAGCGAGCAGGGACTCGAGTCGATCGGTGATGCCGGAGAGCGCTGAATGAACGACGACCGGTCGCAGATTTGCAGCCAGGCGATCTCCGACGACGGCGGCGATATTTCGCCAATTTTGCGCGTTCGATACGCTGGTGCCCCCAAATTTGAGGACGATCCACGATGCATGCGGGCTCACACGCGCGAACCGGCTAATCGTCTTCGAAGATATCGCGCAGTTCTTTTTCTAACTGTCGCTCGGCAAGCACGTCCTCGACTCGGCTCCAGGCTGCCTTACCACGCTTACCGGGCGCAGGCGCCTTCGGACGCCGTTCCGTGCGTTCCAGCAGAGGATCGAAATCCTGAGATTCCTCGGCTTCTCCGAGAAACTCCTCATCGATATCGAAATGTTCGTCTACGCGTTCACTCATTGTTCGAGAAAAGCCCTTGAAATCAATAGGATCGACGGCGCCCGGTCGGCATGAAGTTGCGCACTATAGCCGATTCTGCCGGGCATTCAACTGCCGCGAGAGTTTTCGGATGCGATCGGTGCCGATTCTCGGGATCAAACCGACGGGAAAGAGACCGCCAATTCGCGGATCAATCACAATTGTTATCAATATCAGCTAGTTATGAAACAATTGTGAGCAAGTCTAGTCAATACTTAAGTCCCCGTCCGGGCATCCTCACGAATCGCTGAGAGTGCACCACATTCGATCGCCCGATTAACGGCCGACAAAACCGCCAACAACGATGCGGTAATGATATTGGGGTGCATACCCGCGCCAAACAAGGTGCGGCGGGATTTCGTCGTGATTTCTATATAAGAGACGGCTTGCGCGGCACTGCCCTGCCCGCGCGAATGCTCTTCGTAGGACAACACATCGAATTCGAGGCCGATCGCCTTGACGATCGCGTCGATCGGTCCGGACCCCTGGCCATACAAGGTCTCCAAGCGCCCATCGCGCTCGACCTGCAGCGACAGGCGCTCGCTGTCCGCGCCGTCCGTGGAAGCGGCCAATTGGTGCGAGCGGTAGATCAGAGGTCGCTTCGGCGCGAGATATTCGCTGGTAAACAGATCCCATATTTCTTTGGAAGTCAGCTCCTTACCGCTGATATCTGCGGCTCCTTGTACAACCTGGCTGAACTCGATTTGCAGGCGGCGCGGCATCACCAGCTGATAGTCGCGCTCGAGCAAATAGGCGACGCCGCCCTTGCCCGACTGGCTGTTGACCCGAATGATCGAATCGTAGGATCGGCCGAGATCGGCCGGGTCGATCGGCAGATACGGCACGTCCCATGTTTCGCCGGGCGAACGTGCATTCAAGCCCTTCTTTATTGCATCCTGGTGCGAACCCGAGAATGCAGTGAAGACCAAATCCCCGACGTAGGGATGGCGCGGATGGATCGGCAAGCCATTGCAGCTTTCGGCACAGCGCGCAGCCTCGTTGATGTTTGAGAAATCCAATTTCGGATCAACCCCTTGGGTATAGAGGTTAAGGGCTAAGGTCACGATGTCGACGTTGCCGGTGCGCTCGCCATTGCCGAACAAGGTGCCCTCGACTCGATCGGCGCCGGCCATGAGCGCCAATTCCGCCGCGGCGACGCCGGTGCCGCGATCGTTATGCGGATGCAAGCTGATGATTTGGCAATCGCGCTTGCCGACATGTCTCGCAAACCACTCGATCTGATCGGCATAGACGTTGGGGGTTGCCATTTCGACCGTCGATGGAAGATTGAGTATCGTCTTATTCTTCGGAGTCGGCTCCCAGACCGCATTGACCGCATCGCATATCTCGACCGCAAATTCGAGCTCAGTGCCCGTGAAGCTCTCGGGGCTATATTGGAACACCCATTCAGTGTCCGTGCGGCGCAGTGCATGTTCGCGTATCGCCGTCGCCCCGCGTACGGCGATGTCGATGATGCCGGCCCGATCCATTTTAAAGACGAGGCGCCGCTGCGCGGCCGACGTGGAATTATAGACATGCACGATCGCGCGCCGCGCGCCGACCAGGGCCTCGTAAGTGCGCGCAATCAATTCAGACCGAGCCTGCGTCAAAACCTGAATCGTGACGTCGTCGGGGATCAAATCCTCCTCGATGATGTCTCGCACGAAATCATAATCGGTCTGCGAAGCGGCCGGAAATCCGACTTCGATTTCCTTGAAGCCGATCTTGACCAGCAAGTCGAACATGCGGCGTTTGCGCGCCGCATCCATCGGCTCGATGAGCGCTTGGTTACCGTCGCGAAGATCCACGCTGCACCAGGTGGGGGGCGCCACAATCGTGCGGCTGGGCCAACACCGATCGATCAGATCAACCGGGGTGAATGCACGATACTTGGTCGAGGGGTTATGCAGCATGATGTTCTCGCGATCGACGCCATAAGAGGCTTTGAGTTCTGTTTTGGCTGAAGGTTTCGTTCCGGTCTTGTCAGCGCCGACCGATAGCGCATGGGTGGTGGCGCCTAGCGGCGCAGCAGCGCAAGCAGACGCAGGCCTGGGTGGCGGCGCGAGGCACTCAAAAATCGGATCGCAGAAACACGCATAGGTCCCGAATCTAGCATCGCGGCGTCGGTGCATGCAAGGCCCGGGTGCCTTTGGCCGCCTATCGGACCGGATCTTGGGCCAAGCCCAGCCTTCATAAGGCTAAATCCAGCCCTTCAGCTGATTTCTGAGGATGGCCGCCAAGACCGCGGCATGTCGATCCGTATCATTGAGCGCCGGCACGAACTCAAATTTCTCGCCGCCCAGCTGCATGAATTGATGCCGGTATTCCATGGCGACCTCCTCGAGCGTTTCCAGACAATCGACCGCAAACGACGGCGAGGCGACCGTGAGCCTGCGCACGCCGCGCTTGATCAACTCGAGCAGCAAGTCCTGGGTATAGGGCTGCAGCCAGACGACGGAGCCGAAGCGCGACTGATAGCAATGCGAATACTCGCCGGCAGACAACTTCAGGCGCAGGGCCACCGCGCGCGTCGTCGCCTCGGTCTGTGCCTGGTAGGGATCGCCCTCGGCGACGTAGGCGGCCGGTATGCCGTGATAGGACATCACCAAATGCGAGCGCTCGCCCGCGTTGTTCCAAGTTTCAAGGATTTGATCGGCCAGTGCGTCAATATATCCGGCATCGCCATGGTAGTCATTGACGAAGCGCGTTTCCGGCAGCCAACGCCAGCGTGCCAGCGCCGCACTGGTTCGATCAAACACGGATCCCGTCGTCGAGGAACAATATTGCGGATACAGCGGCAGCACGAGCAGGCGCCTGACGTTCTGCTCGGCGAGCCGCTGAATCGCGTCGGGGATACTGGGATTCCCATAAGTCATCGCGAGCTCGACACGAAAGCGGTCGCCTGCGCCTTGCTGCAGCAGTGCGCCGATCTTCTCGCTGAGACCCCGGGAGTAAACCGCCAAGGGCGAGCCACCCGGCATCCAGACCTTGCGGTAATTGCGCGCCGTGCGGATCGGGCGCAGCGGCAGTACGATTCCATACAACAACGGCAGCCAAACCCAACGCGAGGTATTGATGACGCGCCGGTCCCCCAAAAATTCAGCCAAGTAGCGCTGCACCGCGAAGTACGAGGGCGAATCGGGAGTGCCGAGGTTGACGACCAATACACCGATGCGCTCAGGGGTCGACGCCGCCGCTTGCGCCACGGCGCGATAATGGGCCATTGATCAGATCCTTTTGGAAGCTCGCCTTCCCAGTATACTGCCAGCCGCATGCTGCCCTGCACCGCTCTTGTAGATAACCGCCGATGACTTGGCTGACCCCCGACGAAACTACGGCGCTTTATCTTAGCCTCAACGTCGCCGGCCGCAGCGTGCTGCTCGATTTACCCATCGCAATCCTGATTGCATGGCTGCTCACGCGCGGCCGCTTCGTGGGGCGCACGGCGCTCGATGCGATCGTGCACTTGCCGATGGTGCTGCCGCCCGTGGTCGTGGGTTTCGCCTTGCTGCTGGTATTCGGCACGCGCGGGCTCATCGGCGCGTGGCTCGACCGCGTCTTCGATATCCAACTGGTGTTTACGCGAAACGGCGCAGCGCTCGCCACCGCGGTCATGACCCTGCCACTGATGGTGCGCACGATCCGCATCTCTCTGGAGAACGTCGACCGCGGCCTCGAGGATGCCGCCAGAACCTTGGGTGCAGGGCCGCTGGATCGATTCGCAACGATCACGATCCCCTTGATATTGCCCGGTATCCTCGCCGGCGCCGTCACGGCATTCTCGGCCGGATTGGGCGAGTTCGGAGCGGTCATTACCTTTGTTTCGAATATCCCGGGCGAGACGCGTACCCTGCCGCTGGCGCTGTACACGGCATTGCAGTTGCCCGGCGGAAATACGGAAGCGATTCGCCTCGCCTGCATTTCATTCGGCTTGGGATTGAGCGGCTTGCTGGTCTCGGAATGGTTCGCGCGGCGCCTGCGCATTCGATTCGGGCGCTGATGCTGCGCATCCGGCTACAGAAGCGCCGCGCGAACTTTGCACTCGATGCCGAGTTCGAAATGCCGACACCGGGTGTGGTCGCCTTGTTCGGCCGATCCGGTTGCGGCAAGAGCACGCTCGTCAACATCATCGCCGGACTTCTGCGTGCCGATTCCGGAAGCATCGAACTCGACGGCCGTGTGTTGCTCGATACCGCGACCGGCACCTGCGTTGCGCCGGAAGCCCGGCAAATCGGCTATGTGTTCCAAGATACCCGCCTCTTTCCGCACCTCGGCGTGGAGGCCAATTTGCGCTATGCAGAGCGGCGCGCGCACGCGCCGGCATTCGTCAGCTTCGATGCCGTTGCGAACTTGCTCGATCTCGGTCCGCTGCTGCCCCGGCGTACCCATCAATTATCCGGCGGCGAGAAGCAGAGAATTGCGATCGGTCGTGCATTGCTGCGCCAGCCGCGCCTGCTGTTGTTGGATGAGCCGCTGGCTTCGCTCGATGCCGCGCGACGCGACGAGGTGCTGCCGTACCTTGAGACGCTGCGCGACCAGCTCGCGATTCCCATGGTCTACGTCAGCCATCAATTCGATGAAGTATTGCGCCTTGCGACGCACCTCGTGATCATGGACGCCGGCGCGACGGTCGCATCCGGCGAAATCGGTGAAATGAGCCTGCAGGCGCCGCTGCGCGCAATCATCGGTCCGGACGCCGTCGGCGCGGTCATCGATGCCGAGGTACTCGGAACCGACGCGTCGTCGGGTTTGCAGCGGGTCCGGGTCGGGCGCGGCGAGCTTGCGGTGCTCGCGCCGAGCGCAACACCCGGCGCCAAGATGCGTCTGCAAATACTCGCGCGGGACGTCATCGTGGCAACCGAGGAACCCCACGGACTCAGCGTCCGCAACCGTTTACGAGGAACCGTGACCGCGATCGTTTCCGACGATGCGCATGCCGATCTGATTTCGATCGACATCGGCGGTACCGCGCTGCTCGCGCGCATCACGAAGGCCGCGACCCGCGAATTGGCGTTGCGACCCGGTGTTTCCACCTGGGCCCTGATCAAGAGCGTCTCGTTGCGGGGCCGGTCATTCCAAAGCGCCGCGATTACTTCGCTCGGGTCCCCAGATGGATGATGCCGACGATGTGATCATGGGCTTGCAGTCCTAGTGAGGCCTTGACTCCGGCATCGTAGGCCGAGGGGCCCGTTTTCCACATGACGCCATACCCAAGTCCATGAGCGGCCAGAAACAGGTTCTGAGCCGCGGCGCCGGCCGCGATCACCTGTTCGATCTCCGGAACCTTGGGCTGCTCGCGGTCGACGGCGCAGCCGACGACGACGATCGTCGGCGAGCGCCAAATTTTCTCGCGCTCCAGGCTCAGTTGCTCCTCGGTCGGCTCCGGCAGCCGTGCGCGCCGCGCGGCGACGAGCGCATCGGCGAACCGGTGCCTCGCGGCCTCATCCAGTACGATGAGCCTCCAGGGCTTTAGACGGCCGTGATCCGGCGCATGGGATGCAGCATCCAAGATGCACGCCAGATGCGCCGCCGTGGGGCCGGGCTCGGCTAGCCGAGCCGCGGACGCGCGCGTCAGAATCGCCTCAAACAATTCCATAAAAATCAACCTATATCAGCTATGATCCGCAGCTCGAAATTATCACGGTTTGTCGCGTTTCAGCCCGGTATTTTCCAAAGGAGTGTTCAATGAATCGCATTCTCTTGGCCTCGATGGCCACCCTGGTCGGCATGAGCGCGTTCGCAGCGCCCGTCGTTTATGTGCTCGATCCGGTCCACACCTACCCCAGTTTCGAGGCCGACCACTTTGGCGGCATCTCCGTGTGGCGTGGCAAATTCGAATCCTCGTCGGGCAAGGTCGTGCTCGATCAAGAGGCCAAGACCGGCACGATCAACGTCACGGTCGATGTGGGATCGATCAATTTCGGCTATGCCAAATTGAACGAACACGCGAAGTCGTCCGAAATTTTCGACGTCGCGAAATTCCCCACCGCGACCTATTCCGGCAAGTTCACCAAGTGGAACGGCGATTCGCCGGCCGAAGCGCAAGGAACCTTCACGTTGCACGGCGTTACCAAACCGCTGACGTTGACGATCAATTCGTTCAAATGCTTCATCCACCCGGTCTCCAAGAAGCAGGTCTGCGGCGCCGACGCGTCTGCGGCTCTGAACCGCAGCGACTTTGGCGTCGACTACGGCGCCGCCTACGGCTTCAAGCAGGAAGTGAAATTGCAAATCCAAGTCGAAGGCAGCCCGGGCACCTAGGCCAGCGGCTCGCCTCATGACCCACCGCGTATGCTCGCCCGAGCATACGCGGCGGTCATTTTTCTAAAATGGGTTATAGCGCTTGGTGCGCGAGAAATTAATATAGCTGAGGCTGATTCCCTGTCGCCAGCCGACACCAAAGCGCACCGGCGCGAGCGCCACCGCCCCGCGCTGCAGATAATTGACGCCGAAGCCGCCGACGAAATAGAGACTGCCCTCGACACCCGGGTAGCGTTTGAACAGGGCTTCGGCACTCGGTAGGTCGTAGACCAGAATGAAAGTCTTGACGGCATTCGCGCCGGCATCGAATCCGATCGAAGGACCCTGCCAATATACTTTGCGCGGGGCACCGCCCTTGTAAATGAGTTCGCCACGGCCGTAGCGCACGCCGACGCCTATCGCACCACCCGCCTCCTCGCCGCGAATGATCGCCACCGGGCGGCCTTTTTCTTTGAGCACCTTTTCGAGCACTTGCGAAAGATCCTTCGCACCGGTACTGAAAAATTCGGAGGCCTGCTTCGCGACTTCATCGTCGCTATAGGAGTCATGAGCGGCGGGTGCAGCGCTGGTCGCCGGCGCGGTGTCTGCGGCGTGCACGAGCGAGCCGCACAGCGTGATTACGGCGGCTAGCAACCCGAAGCGAGCGTGAAACGAGGTCATTCGATTGTCTCCGTGTATTGGTGGGGTCATTGAGCTTCACATTGTGGTTATAAGTGGCTGTTTTGGCAAGCCTTTTACGGCCCGTTGACGCGGAGCTCAGGCGCCGGCGCGTTGCGCAAAGTCCCACGCATGCGCCGCCATCGCCGGTATTCGCGCCGCCAACTCGCCCGCTCGCGCACTCGATGCGTTGCCATCCAGGAGTCGCTTCTTGATGCCCTGCGCGATGCCGACGAGCCGGAATTGATTGAATGCAAAGTACCAGTCGAGATTGTGGATCGTGGGCCGTCCGGCTTTTTCGCAATATCTCGCAACCACGCTGTCGAGCGTGGGAATGCCGAGCCGATCGAAATCGAGGCCCAACAATGCCGAACGCCCATCCTTCGGCGTGACCCAATTCATCAGAAAATAGGAGAAGTCAGAAAGCGGATCGCCGAGCGTCGACAATTCCCAGTCCAGCACCGCAAGAATGCCGGCGCCCGAAGGAGCCATGATCAAGTTGTCGATTCGATAGTCGCCGTGCACGATCGCGACGCCGGCTTGCAGAGGCAAGCTCGCGGGCAGCCAGGCGATGAGTCGCTCCATCTCCTCGATTTGATCGGTCTCCGACGCACGATATTGCTTGATCCACCGTGCAACCTGCCTCTCGAAGAAATTACCGGGACGGCCGAATGTCGACAGGCCGGCCGCGTCGGGATCAATCCGATGTAGCGCCGCAAGAGTGTCGATCATCGCGTGGTATATGCCGGTGCGTGTCTCCTTGGAAATTCCGGGAAGCGCGCCGTCCGTGAAGTTCGTACCCTCGACCATCGCCATCAAGTAAAAAGCCGAGCCGATGACCGAATCGTCTTCGCAGAGCGCGAACACGCGCGGCACGGGGAAACCGAGCGGTTGCAGCGCCGAGAGGACTCGATACTCCCGGTCCACCGCGTGCGCCGACGGCAGCAGCAGCCCGAAAGGCTTGCGCCGAAGCACGTAGGCGCCGCTCGCGGCGTCGAGCCGATAGGTCGGGTTCGACTGCCCGCCGTCGAATTTCGTCAGCGTGATCGGCCCCCGGAATCCCGCAACATGCTGCTCGAGCCAAGCGGCCAGCGCCGGCATCCGCATGTCGACCGCCTCACGCATAAGTCGTCAGCGCCTGATCGGCCTGCGTATCGAGATGCGGCAACGCATTGAAGGTCAATAGCTGATGGCGCCGCGCCGACATCGTGAACTCCGTGACCGAGCTGTTGCGTATTCGTAAATTCAACTCGATGGCGGTCGGCGCCGGCGCCTCGAGCGCCGCGGCCACGATGGCCGCGATCGGCCCGCCGGAGCTCACGACGAGCACATTGCCGTCCGCAAATCGCCGCCGTGCCTCAACGAGTGCCGCGACCGCGCCATCCTGAAATGCCCGCCAGGCCGGCATGCCGGCCGGTTGGATGCGATCTTCGGTCCAAGCGAGCAGCGCCTCGCGCAAACGACGGAAGTGCTCGCGCATCCGCTCTGGATCGCTGCGTACCGCGACCGGCATCGCCGCGGACGACCCGTCCATGTACGCCCTCATCAGGGCGTCGGGCTTGTACTCATCGAGGCCGGAAACGCATTCCACCGGCGGCCCACGGTCGCGAGGCTCATTGTCGCCGGGCTCACAGCCGCGACTCGTGCCGTCGCGTGCGCTGTCGCGCTCCAACAGACTGCGTGCGGTCTCGGCGTGGCGCCGCAGAGTTCCGGTGTAGACCGCATCAAAGCGAACATGGCGCGCGGCAAAATACGCGCCCAACAGACGCCCCTGCGCAAACCCGATCTGCGTCAGCCGGTCGTAGTCGTCGGTGCCGAAGGCGGCTTGCGCATGGCGTACCAGATAAATGGTTCCCATGTTTGCTATTGACCGAGCGCTTGCGCCAGCAGCGTATTGACGCGCGCGGGATGTTCGTGAATGAGCCAATGCGAGGCATCGGCAATGCGCGTGATCCGCAGATCCGGACACAACTGGTCGAGTCCATCGAGCAACGAGGGGAGCAAAGCGGTGTCCTGCATGCCCCAAATGACGCGCACGGGTACCCGCACGATCCAATCCTGCGTGCGCATTTGCGTGACCGCGACGACAGGGTCCCGCGCAGCCGCCGGATGCAACGGCGACGCGCGATAGTAGTTCACGCCGCCGGTCAGCCCGTGGCTGCCGCCTTCGCCCGGAATTGACCAGGCCTCGTGGTAGCGTGCGCGCACCGCTTCGCGAAACCAATGATTGCCGCTCGCGGAGCCCGCCTCGAGGATGGCGTCGAGACGCTGGAAATCGTTCTCGGCCAGAAGATGCTCCGAGCCCGGTTTGCGCAGCCAATTCATGTAGGCCGAGGCCTGTTGCTGCGCCGGGCTCTGGCTGAGTTGCCGCGCGAAGATGAGCGGGTGCGGCGCATTGATGATCACGAGCTTGCGGATCGTCTGCGGCGCGGATATCGCGAGGTTCCACGCGATCGCGCCTCCCCAATCATGCGCAACGACCTGCGTCTCGCGATACCCCAGGTGCGCGATCAGCTGCGTCCAGTCCTCGACGATCTTGTGTGGCCGGTAGGCCTCGACATCCGCGGGTTTGCCCGACCGATTGAATCCACGCAGGTCGACCGCGACCGCATAGTACTGCTCGCCGAACGCTTCGAGTTGCGCTTCCCAGGCGAACCAGGCCTCGGGAAATCCATGCAGGAACAGCACTAGGGGCCGTCCGGGTGATCCCGCGCTCGCGAAATGCAAGCGCATGCCGTTCGGCAGATTCGCGTATTGGCCGCTTTGAATGAGGCTGCTCATGTCACGCTGCTCGGCGCTCAGATGAGTTTCACGACCTGCTTGCCGAAATTCTTGCCGCGCAGCAGCCCAACGAACGCCTCCGGCGCCGATGCGAGATCATGCGCGACGCTCTCCCGATACTTGAGCTTGCCGGCGACCAGCAGAGCACCGAGCTCGGCGAGACCCTGCGGCCAGAGATCCAGGTGGTCCGAGACGATGAAGCCCTGCATCTTGAGGCGCGCGACCAGAAACATCGCGGGATTGCGGATCGCGCTTCGCGCAACAGCGCCCGCGTCGTTGTTGTAGTCGCTGATGAGTCCACAGATGGCTACGCGGGCAAACGGATTCAATAGGCTCATGACGGCGTTCAACACGTCGCCGCCGACATTCTCGAAATGCGCATCGACGCCGCCGGGGGCCGCCGCACGCAGCAGCTTCGCGAGTTCTTTGGCGTCCTTCGCCTCGCGATAATCGACGCAAGCGTCAAAGCCCAATTGCTCGGTCACGTAGAGGCATTTTTCAGCGCCGCCGGCAATTCCGACGGCGCGTAGACCGCCGAGCTTGGCGAGCTGGCCGACGACGCTGCCCACCGCGCCGCTGGCGGCGCTGACGACGAGAGTCTCGCCGGGCTTCGGCGCCAAGATTTTGTGGTATCCATACCAGGCCGTCATGCCCGGCATTCCCACGACGCCGAGATAGGCGGACATCGGGATCTGCCGCGTGTCGATGCGCTCGAGCGCCTTGCCGCCGACCACTCCAAACTCCGACCAGCCGAGCATTCCGCGCACCTGGCTGCCGACGGGAAACGCGGGATCCTGCGACGCGACCACGACGCCGACCGTCGCGCCGATCATCGTGGTTCCGACCTCATGCGGCTTCGCATACGATTTCCCGTCGTTCATGCGGCCGCGCATGTACGGGTCCAACGAGAGATAGTGATTGCGAACCAGCACTTCGTTCGGCCCGGGGCTCGGGATTGGCAGGGTTTCGAGCCTAAAATTCTCCGGCACCACCCATCCGGTTGGCCGTGATGCAAGCACGATGCGGCGGTAAGTATCGATCATTCTGCGCTCCTCCGTTTGAAGACTCTACACGATCGCCATTGCCCACAACCACCATCGCGCGGTCGCCGCACAGCAATGTTCGCGCCGATCCCGGCTTCGGATGGTGGATTTAGCGCTCCGGCATGCATACACTGAGTTTTCGGATCAGGGGCCCATGAATCTCTGGAGGTGACGTCGAATGAGCGTCCGGGAATTATTCGAGTTGGGCGGAAAGGTGGCTCTGATCACCGGCGGTTCCCGCGGTCTCGGACTACAGATCGCGACGGGGCTCGGCGAAATGGGCGCCAAGATTGCGATCAGCGCACGCATGCCCGCCGAACTCGAAGAGGCCAAGGCGCAGCTCGACAAGCACGGCATCGATGCGCTGACCGTGATCCACGATCTATCCGAACCAGAGCACGCGGCGGCGCTGGTTGAACCCGTCGTCGAGCACTTCGGCAAGATCGACATCTTGGTCAATAACGCGGGCACGAGTTGGGGTGCTCCTGCCGAGAAGCTGCCGCTCGACGCGTGGAACAAGGTCATGACGCTCAATGCCACCAGTGTCTTTGCGCTGAGCCAGGCGGTCGCGAATCGTTGTTTCATACCAAGCCGCGCGGGCAACATCATCGTCGTGGCCTCGGTCGCGGCGCTGCGCACCAGCATGAACATGAAAGCGGTGCCCTACTTCGCCTCGAAGGCGGCGGCCTTGCATCTGGTACGGGCGCTCGCCGGCGAATGGGGTCATTACGGCATTCGCGTCAATGCGATCTGCCCCGGATTTTTCCCCTCGAAGATGGCGAGCGGTTTACTCGAAAAAATCTCCGCTTCGGTCATCGCGTCGACGCCATTGGGCCGCATCGGCAACGACACCGACCTGCAGGGCGCGGCGGTCTACCTCGCCTCGGACGCATCGCGCCATGTGACCGGCCAATACATCGTCGTGGATGGCGGCGCATCCATTGCCTGAAAACTCCAGAGGACTCATTCCCCGTCGGCCGGCCGGTTGCCCGGGCGCTGGCGAATGTACTTGAACGTGCCCATCGACTTGGCGATGAGGCGCCCCTGCTCATCGCGCACCTCGCCCTCGCAAAAGGCCATCGTTGAGGAGCGGTGAAATGCATGGCCGCTGGCGGTGAGGCGAGTGCCGGCCAGTCCCGGCTGCACAAAGCTGGTCTTCATCTCGACCGTCACGCCGCCGCCGGCCGATGGATCGAGTGAACGTCCCGCGACGGCCATCGCGACGTCCAGCAGCGTCATGATGACGCCGCCGTGCGCGACGTTCCAGCTGTTGAGGTGGCGCGCGCTCAACTGCAGGCCGATCGTCGCGCGGCCGGCATCGGCCGCGAGAAACTCGACGCCCAAGTCATTGATGAACGGTACATCGGCGCGAAACGCAGTCGGCGCGGTCACGGCCGTTCCAGCAAATCGCGCAGCACAGCAGCGCTGTCCGCTCCCAGCAGTGGAGCGGCGCTCGCGATGCGTCCCGGCGTATCGGACAGCTGCACCGGCACCCCGAGCACCCGAATCGGCCCGGCCTTCTCGTGCTGCACGCGAGGCGTCATGTTGCGAGCACGCGTTTGCTCGTCGTCGATGACTTCCTTGAAATTGCGGACCAGCGTGCAGGGAATGCCGCGCCTTGCCAATGCCGTGACCCAGTACGCGCCGGACTGCGAGCGGAATACGCCTTCGAGTATCGGCTCGAGGACCTCGCGATTTTGTACGCGCAGAGGGTTGGTCTGAAAATCCGGATGGTTGATCAATTCCGGCCGCTCGATCGCTTCGCAGAAACTCTTCCACAATTTGTCGCTGGCCACGGCAATCGTGATCTCGCGATCGGCGCAGACATAATTGCGATAGGGAACGATGCTGTCGAACAGGGTGCCCCTCGGCTTCGGGATCTCGTCACAAGCGAGGTAGCGCGCGAAGTTCGCAACCATGGTCGACATCAGCGCGTCCATCATCGACACGTCGACGAACTGGCCGCGGCCCGTGCGGTGACGGGCTTCCAGAGCCATCATGGCTCCGATCAGGGAAAACAGTCCCGCGGTGGTGTCGGCCACCGAATGCCCCACTTTGACGGTTTCGCCCTTTGCAGTGCCGGTGATGCTCATGAGCCCGCACGCGGATTGGACGATCAGATCCATCGCGGGCTCGAGGCGCTTGGGGCCGGTCTGGCCGTAGCCGGAAATCGAGACATAAATCAGCCGCGGATTCGCCCCCGATAGCGAGGCATAGTCGAGCCCGAGGCGATTCATGGTGCCCGGCCTGAAATTCTCGATGACGATGTCCGCGATCGCGGCGAGTCTGCGGCAGTTCTCGAGACCTTCGGGGGTTTTCAGATCGACGCCCAAACTTTTCTTGCCGCTATTCAGCCCGACGAAATACGCGGAATCGGATCCCTGAAATGGCGGGCCCCACGCGCGGCCCATGTCGCCATGCTCCGGCTCTTCGACTTTGATGACGGTGGCGCCATAGGCCGCCATCAGCATCGTGCAATAGGGCCCGGCGAGCGCATGGGTGAAGTCGAGGACCGTGATGCCGTCCAGAGGCGGTGCTGCGTTTGTCACGGCCTCATCATAGAACAACCAACGCGCCCGGTAGAACAACCAACGCGACCGGTGTCGACGCGAGGCTCCCGACGCTGCGATACTCGCCGGGCGTACCTTTTTCCACCATGCCACGGTGATGCCCATGAATATTTTACAGGCGAAGACGGCTCTGGTGACGGGCGCGGCAAGCGGAATCGGCCGCGCAAGCGCGCTGCTGTTCGCCGCCGAAGGCGCCGCCGTCGTCGCATTGGATTTGGCACCGGAAGTCGAGGCGACCGTCGCGGCGATTCGCGCCGCGGGCGGCCGGGCCACGGCCCTCGTCAAGGACTCGTCCGCGGAAGAAGATATCGCGAGCGCGGTGGCCACGGCCGTCGAAGACTACGGCGGTCTCGATGTGTGCTTCGCGAACGCCGGTATCAGCGGCGGCCTGATGCCGTTCTTCGAGGAGACTGCCGAGCGCTGGACGCAGATACTCAAGATCAATTTGATCGGCAGCTTTCTGGCCGCCAAGTACGCCGCGCTCGTGATGAGCAAGCAGCGGCGCGGCTCGATCATTTGCACGGCTTCGGTCGCGGGCCTGAGGTCCGGCGCGGGCTGTATGCCCTATAGCGCCAGCAAGGCCGGCGTCATCAGTTTGGTTCAAACCGCGGCCAATCAATTGGCCGGTACGGGTGTGCGCATCAATGCGATTTGCCCCGGACTCATCGAGACCGGGATGACGCGGCCGATCTTCGATGAGGCGCGCGCGCGCGGCACCGAACGCAAAATCGGCCAGCTCAACCCGCTACGGCGTGCGGGAGCGCCCGAGGAAATCGCACAGATGGCTCTGTTTCTGGCTTCCGACGCTGCATCGTATGTCAATGGTCAGGCCATTGCCGTCGACGGCGGTTTATCGACGTCGCACCCGATCGTCGTGCGTCCCATTTGATCGGCTCTGCCGCAGCCGGCGTTCGCCGGGCTTCAATCGACGCTCCGGCAATTTAAGGCTAAGCTCTGGCAATGCGAACACCTGCCACGGCGCGTCGTGGCTATATACTTGCGGCTTGGATCAAGGCCATCGGCCGCGCACTCGACGCGGCAGGCTGCGACGGCAACGCATTGCTCGCCGAAGCCGGCTTCGATCTCGAATCTCTCGAGGGTCCGACGCTGCTTTGCCCGCTGGTCAATACCGCGCGCTTATGGAAAATCGCCGTTGCCGCCACCGGCGATCCCGCGTTCGGCATCAAGGTCGCGAGCCACATCCGGCACACGACCTTCCACGTCCTGAGCTACGGGCTTTGCGCCAGTTCGACGTTGAAGGATGCTTTCGAGCGACTCCAGCGCTATTGCCACGTGGCCAGCGACGCGGTGGAATACGAGTTCTCGAAATGCGGTGGCGAATATCACTTCCTCATCGAGCCCGCGACCGAAGTTCCTTTCGAATCGATCGACGCATTGGTCGGCGCGCAGCTGCGGATGTGCCGCTCCCTGATCGGACGCGATTTCTCGCCGCGGCGAATCGAACTGCGCCGGCCGCGACCGGCGGTCGCCGATGACTTCGAGCGCCTGTTCCGTGCGCCGCTGCAATTCGGCGCCGCGCACAACAGGCTGGTGTTCGACAGCGTCAGCATCGAGTCGCCGCTGGACGGCGCCAATCCCGATCTTGCGCGGCGCACGGATGCCATCGCGCTCCAATACCTCGCGCGCATCGAGCGCGACAACATTCAGGCGCGCGTCCGCGAGGTGCTGATGCAGCGATTACAAAGCAGCGAACCCTCCCAAGAGGAAGTCGCCGAACATCTTTGCATGAGTGCCCGCACGCTGCAGCGCAAGCTCGGCGACAGCGGCTTGACCTACACGCAGATCCTCGACGAAACCCGGCATGCGCTGGCCTTGGTTTACTTGAGCGCGCCACAGCACAGCGTCAGCGACATCACGTATTTGCTCGGATTTTCATCCGGCAGCAGCTTCACGCGCGCATTTCGACGTTGGACGGGCCAATCGCCGTCGGGTTGGCGCGCGGGCGCCGCGGCGCCGTGAACCAACGATCCAAAGCCGTCGTCGCGCGCGAACTCGGCAAGCCGGTGTCGGTCGAGCAAATCGAAGTGCAGGCACCGCATGCCGGCGAGGTCATGATTCGCCTCGCCGCTTGCGGCGTGTGCCACAGCGATTTATCGGCCACCAACGGAACCATCACCTATCCATTGCCGCTCGTCTTGGGCCATGAGGGAGCCGGTGTCGTGACCGCCGTCGGCGAGGGCGTGAGCCGCTTTGCAGTCGGCGATCGCGTCGTCAGTTCATTTGTCAGCATGTGCGGCCGTTGCCACTACTGCCAGACGGGTCGCCCGCAGCTGTGCGTGCAGTCGCTGCAGGCGCTCTACACATTGCCCGACGGCACCGTGCGCACGCACGACGAGGCAGGAACGGCGCTCAACGTGTTCTGCGGCTGCGGCGTCATGGCCGAATATGCGACTTTGCACGCGGACAGCCTCGTGAAGATCGACCGGGAAATGCCGCTCGATCGCGCCGCATTGATCTCCTGCGGCGTCATGACCGGCTTTGGCGCGGCGGTCAACACCGCGCGCGTCGAGGCGGGGTCGATCGCGGTCGTGTTCGGTTGCGGCGGTGTCGGCCTCAATGCGATCCAGGGCTGCGCGATCGCCGGCGCGGGGATGGTCGTGGCGGTCGACACGAGCGAGCGCAAACTCGAGTTGGCGAGGCGCTTCGGCGCCACCCACGCATTCAATGTGACCGGAGCGGACCAGGTCGGCAAGGCCTTGTATAAGTTGACGGGCGGCGGCGCCGACTACGCGTTCGATTGCGTGGGGCAGGGAAAGATCTCCGAGCAGGCCTTTGGCGTGTTACGACGCGGCGGAACGGCAGTGATTGTCGGCATTGCGGCGCCGGGCGACAAGATCGTACTCAACGCGCAGCTCGTCGCCGTCACCGAAAAAACCCTGACGGGCAGCTACTACGGGTCGGCGAGGCCACAGCAGGACTTTCCGCGGCTCATTGGCCTGTATCGCAGCGGACGATTGAAGCTCGACGAGCTCATTACTCGAACTTACTCGATCGACGAGGCGCCACAGGCGTTTGCCGATCTCGCCGAGGGCCAGGACGGCCGCGGCGTGATCCTATTTTAAGGATCGCACTTAATTGGAATCCCCCGCTCTACCGTGCGCGGCGCCCGAAGAGCTCGGCCTCAGCTCGGCCCGCCTCGATCGACTCCGCCAAGTCATGCGCCGCGAAACCGAGCGCGGGCGCGTGCCCGGAGCGGTTGCGCTCGTCGCCCGCCGCGGCAGGATCGCCTATTTCGAGAGCTGCGGGGAGCGCGATCCGGTCAAAGGCGTGCCGATGAGCAAGGACACGATCTTCAGAATCTATTCGATGACCAAACCGATCGTCTCGGCCGCCGCGATGATGCTGTGGGAAGAGGGACGATTCCTGCTCAACGAGCCCATCAGAAAATACCTACCCGAACTCGCCAATTTGAAAGTCGCGGTACAGCGCGGTGATCAGATCGACCTCGAGCCTGCGAGGCGCGAAATGACGATTCAGGATTTGCTGCGCCATACTTCAGGATTGACCTATGAGTTTCGCGGCAACGGCCCGGTACAAAAGCTGTACATGGCAGCGAAGATCTTTCGCGCCGATGTCAGCAACGCCGAGCACGTGGCGATGCTCGGCCAATTACCGCTGATCGAGGAACCGGGGACGCGTTGGGAATACAGCCGCTCCACCGATGTCGTCGGGCGTCTCGTCGAAGTGCTATCCGGGCTGCCGCTGAGCGTTTATCTCGAGCGGCATATTCTGACGCCGCTCGGCATGCCCGACACGGCGTTTCATGTGCCGCCAGTTCATCACGGCCGCCTCGCCGAAGCCTTCGGCCAGGACCCGGATTCCGGCGCCGCGGTGCGGCTCATGAATGTCCGAGCTCCGCCGAAATTCGAATCCGGCGGCGCCGGTCTCGTATCGACGGCCGCCGACTACGCGCGCTTCCTGCAGATGCTGCTCAATGGCGGCACTCTCGACGGCGTACGGCTGCTGAGCCGCAAGACGATCGAATTCATGACGGCCGATCATCTTGGATCGATGACCGGGGCCCCCGATCTGCTGCCGCCCGGCTACGGCTTTGGGCTCGGCTTTGCCGTGCGACTTCAGACCGGCATCGCACAGGTGCCGGGATCGATCGGACAGTATTTTTGGGGCGGCCTCGCCGGCACGACGTTCTGGGTTGATCCGGCAGAGCAGCTGTTCGCGATCCTGCTGATCCAGGCACCGGGCCAGCGAGAGTATTACCGCATGCTGTTCCGCGACATGGTGTATGCGGCGTTCGCGGATTGACCCGGTGTAGAGGCGGATTGCGACTGCATGCGCCGCCGCGAAGGGAGGGTGCGCGACGTGCTGCCCGCGCGCCACTCGGTCGGCGACAAACCGGTCCAGCGCCTGAATGCGCGATTGAAGCTGCTGCTGCAGGAAAACCCCAGCAAATGCGTGATTTCATTGACGCTATTTTGCGGCGTGCTCATATAGGCGAGCGCCAATGCATGTCGGGTTTCATCCAGAATTTTCTTGAAGGTCGTGCCGCTGTCGCCGAGCTTGCGCTGCAGCGTGCGTGCGCTCATGTTGAGAAGTTCGGCGACCTCCTCTTGGGTCGGCTCGCTGGTCTGCAATCGCTGCGTCACGACTTCGCGTACGCGCGCTTCCGTGTTGTGGCGCTCGATCCGCGCGAGATATTGAGTCGAGATCGCATCGCTGAGCCGCGCGAGTTCCGGATTGCCGCTGTCGAGCAGCCGCTCGATGCTGTCCCGGTCGAAAACAAGCCGGTTTTGCTCGGCGCCGAACTGCAGCGGGGCGCGCCATAGTCGTTGGAAATCGTCGATGACGGCCGGCCGCGGCCGCTGCAATTCAATCGACAGCGGCGAGAATTCGCGCCCGATCAAAGACCGGCACAGCTGCAGATACATGCCGACTAGGGCGTCGATCGATTCGACCGGAACGTCGGCCACGGGCTCCAATATGAAATGGTACTCGGACCCGCAGCG